>Ga0302250_1000086_pt1 | contig 143415 bp, 92 predicted proteins | sample AAG_RA_Asp_MG_FD_193536 | JGI IMG/M metagenome (GOLD analysis project Ga0302250, IMG submission 193536) | Enriched activated sludge microbial communities from anaerobic digester in WTTP, New Holstein, Wisconsin, United States - AAG_RA_Asp | ecosystem: Engineered > Bioreactor > Anaerobic >... | reverse complement strand
CGGTTCGCTTGTGAAAGTCAACGACGAAGTTTATAGGAAAGCCGTATGCGGGAAAACTGCACGTACGGTTTGATGAGGGGGTAGGGAAGGCTGTTCCCGGTCTTCCCGCTCTACTCTACCGGGAACTTTAACCGGAAAGGTTTCACGCAAAGCCGCTAAGGATCTGCAAAGGCCACAAAGAGAAATACAAATTCAATTGGATAATCTGGTAATTAAACACACATGGAAGGTTTGAAAAAAATTTTATAAACCTGACTTTATACGTTTCTTTTGTATAGATTTGCGGCGAAGTATAAACCTTTAAATTATTAAAAAATGAAAGTTAAATTATTACTAATCAGTTTATTATTAAGTTCTTCAATGTTATTGTTCAGTCAGACCTATGTATGGCAGGATTTTGCGGCAGGGCAGATGCCTCCTGCAGACTGGAGCATTGACGGATACCAGGCACAATGGTCGGTGAGCGCCAGCGCCAATGCCGGTGGCACCGCTCCTGAGGCTATGTTTACCTATATTCAGGCCAACAGTACCTCAAGGCTGATTTCACCTGTGATTGACCTTACCGGATTAACCACCGTTAAGTTGTCCTTCAAGCACTTTTATGATTATTATGCCGGTGGTCCTAAAATCGGGGTTGCCACCCGTTCAGGCGGTGGCGCCTGGAATATGGTTTGGGAAGTAACTCCCAGCGGTAATGTAGGGCCTCAGCAAAAAGACATCGATATTTCCAATGCCAATGTAGGGGCTTCTGATTTTCAGTTCTGCCTGTACATAACCGGTAACCTTTATAATGTTGACTATTGGTATATTGATAATGTCCTGTTGTTTAATCCATTGAACCTGGATGTTTCGTTAATGCAGATTACATCGCCGGATTACTATAGTGAACCAGCTGCAGTAACAGGTAGTATTACCAATTTTGGTCAAACTGCCATTAATTCGCTGGAAGTGGCCTGGAGTCTGGATAATTCCCCGGAATATTCCACTTCATTTACCGGTTTGAATATTCCGCTTTTCGGTTCCTACAATTTTACCTGTGCCGATATGTTTGAAGGCGTTATTGGCCAGCATGACCTGAAAGTTTGGGTCAAAAGTGTAAATGGAACAACGGATGAAGACTCATCCAATGATACCCTGAACAAAACAGTGAGCCGAGTTTGCCATACTGTTCCTCACCGCCAGGCTGTGGAAGAGTTCACCAGTTCTACCTGTGCGCCCTGTGCCTCTTTCAATACCAGTTTTGTACCCTGGTGCGGGCAGCATGAAGAAACCATTACCCTGGTAAAATACCAGATGAACTGGCCCGGAGCCGGCGATCCTTACTACACGGCTGAAGGTGGTACCCGCAGAAACTATTACGGGGTAACCTGGGTGCCATGGCTGGTGATGGACGGCGTATTTGTCAATACAAATATTGGCGAAGTTAATACGGCTTACAATGCCAACCTGGCCAAACCCGGCCTGATGGAGATTGCTGCCAGCCATTCGCTTTCCGGTACTTCTATTACCGTGAATACAACCATTTTGCCCTTTGCCAACTTTACCAATCTCAGGGTTCATGTAATCGTATTTGAATATGTTACTACTGAAAATACAGCCTCCAATGGAGAAACCGAGTTTCATCACGTAATGATGAAAATGATGCCGGGCGCCAATGGAACCACTGTGAACCTGACAGACAGGGAACCTTATACCTTGTCGCTCACCCAGGATCTGGCCGGTACCAATGTGGAAGAATGGGATGATTTAGGGGTGGCCGTTATTGTTCAGGACTTTGCCTCCAAAAAGGTTTTCCAGTCTGCCTATTCGGTAGAAAACGGAAGTTTTGGCAATACCAATACTCTGACCAATATAAACCTTGACGGAATACCCTTACCCGGTTTCGATCCCAATGTGCTGAATTACCAGGTAGTACTTGGTGAAAACCCAATTTTACCTGTGGTTACTGCCGAAGCCGGGGACCCGAATCAAACCGTAATTATTGTACCGGCCACTACATTCCCGGGTTCCACTACTATCGATGTTTTTGCTGAAGATCTCAATACACACAACCTGTACACCATTGAATTCCTTTCAGGTGTGGGTCAGGATGAGCTGAATACCAATCCGTTAAGCGTATTCCCGAACCCGGCTACGGATATGATTTATATTCACGGAGCGCTGAACTCCAACATCATTGTTTCCAGCCTTGCCGGAAAAGAAATGATGAATATCAAAAACTTCCAGGGAACCAGTCTGTCGCTGGAAACGTTGCCTGAAGGGGTTTACCTGCTTAATGTGATTAAAGACGGTCAGACTTCGTATAAGAAGAAAGTGGTGATAACCAGATAAATACCTATTCACGGGGTGACGCGAAGTCACGCCGTGACTTTCGGAACCCCCGTTCACGGGGTGACTCAAACATTCACGGGGTGACTCAAAGTCACCCCGTGAATGTTTTTAAGAGTAAGCCAGATATTTTGGTTAAATTTTTTTAAATTTTATAAAATTTCAATTCATCTAATAAAACGATGCATATAAATAATATATTAGCCGTGGAAAATGGATATCAATTTCATTCATCCGGATCTCTATATTTTTTTTGATATTTGCTTACAGTCAGTATATTAGGTTGAAATTTTGTGGCTTTTAATCTTTGTTTCTAATTTATAAGGGTATATGAAAAAGTTTACGCTAATATTATTTTTTTTACTGATACTTACCGGCCTTTATCAGGTCAAACCTCAGGGCCTGATAATTCAGCCGGGTACGTGTATGAAAATTGAGAGCGGCACCACCCTCGATATGTCAGCCGGTGATCTTACAGTTCAGTCCGGTGCTTCCGGCGATGCCTCCCTGATTGATCTGGGAAACGTAACGTATACCGGAGGTGGGCAGGCCAGGGTCCAGAGGTACCTTACCCAGGGCAAATGGCACCTGATCTCTTCACCGGTTTCTTCGGCGGTCTCGGGTATGTTTCTGAATGATTATCTACAGTACTTTACTGAAGGTGCAAATTCGTGGTCGGATATTCCGCCGGTTAATACGCCGCTGAATGTTAAGCAGGGGTATGCCCTGTGGACTGTGGACGGCGCACCCACCACCGAAGTGTTCAGCGGAACCACCAATACCGGAAACCAGAGCAGGAACTTCACCCTGATCGACGAGGGCTGGAACCTGATGGGGAATCCCTATCCATCGGCCATCGACTGGGATGCAGTAACCATCCCTGATGAACTCAATGGTACTTTCTGGCTTTTTGATCCCACGACAGGAGCTAACGGCGAGTACAGGTACTACATCAAAGATGGCAAAAACGGCAATACCACGTCGCAGTTCATTCCATCCGGACAGGGATTTTGTGCTGGCAACAGGTTCAGGAACTCTTGAGTTGACCAATACCAGCCGGGTGCACAGCAGCCAGTCATTTTACAAGTCGGGCAACAGCCAGCCTATGCTGGTGATCAAAGCCACCGGCAATAACATTACCACCCAGACGGCCATCCGTTTTATTTCCGAATCCACAACAGCTTTCGACCGGTTGTATGATGTTTCCAAGCTAACGGCCAATAGTCCCGATGTGCCGGTAGTGTATACCATAGTGCAGGGCGAAATGACCGCTATCAACTCCCTGCCGTCGGTTCAGGGAAATGAAACCGTGCCGGTTTACTTTACGGCGGGAATGGATGGTTCCTACTATTTTTCGGCCGAAGGGCTTTCTGATTTCGACCCTGACGTTCCGGTGTATCTTGAGGATGTATCCATGAACTATTTCCAGAACCTGCGGGTGAATCCTGAATATCATTTCTGGTATGCTGCCGGTCAGGAAAAAGAATTCAGAATCCATTTCAAAGAAGCTACCGGCATTTCCACCCCGCCCGCATTGGCGGTTGAGTGTTATCTGAACCATCAGGTGCTGTATGTTAATTTCCCGGCTGGTAATCCCGAAATAACCTCAGGCGGTGCTATGGTCTCCATTTACGGTGTAACCGGGCAGTTGATGCAGCAGCATACCGTAAAGGAATTTAACAATGCCATTGTTTTCAATGCAACCGAGGCAGTTTATATTATATCGATTACCACCGGCAGCAGCCGTTCATCCGTAAAAGTTATCAACCAGTAAAAATATCACAACATGAAAAAAACGATCATCACGTTACTCGCAGTGGTAGCCATCAGTTTTCAGCTTTCAGTATTGGCGCAGGGACCGCCACCTCCCAATAATGGCAACGGCAATCCCAATGGCGGTAATACCCCCGTTGGCGGAGGCGTACCAGTTGCCGGCGGTATCTTTATCCTGCTGACGCTTAGCGCACTTTATGCCGGGAAGAAATACTTTCAGAAAAAAGAAGAAGAAATAAAATAATATTCAAAGATTCAAAGATTCAAAGATTCAAAGATTCAAGGATTCAAAAATTCAAAAATCAATAAACATGAAAAAAATAGTTTTACCATTTATCTTCATGGTATTTCTGCCGGTGTTATTTCTAAACGCTCAGGTATCTGTGAGCTCTGATGGCAGCAGTGCCAGTCCGGGCGCCATGCTGGAAGTGAAAAGTACCGACAAGGGATTTCTCCCCCCTCGAATGACCACCGCCCAAAGGGATGCCATTTCACCTCCTGTTGAAGGGCTGATGATTTACAACACCGACCAGAAAGCGCTTAATATTTTTGACGGTACTTCATGGACATCCCTGTATTCATTTGTATGTGGATTATCAATGATTGATACCCGCGACATGAAGGTATATAAAACCGTACAAATCGGAACCCAGTGCTGGATGGCTCAAAACCTGAATGTGGGAGCCCGGAAAAATGGGAACGTGGATCACAGTGATAACGATATTTTGGAAAAGTATTGTTATGGTGATGCAGAGAGTAATTGCGGTCTTTATGGAGGTTTGTACCAGTGGGATGAAATGATGCAGTATGTGACCACCGAAGGAACAAAGGGAATTTGTCCGGACGGCTGGCATATTCCTTCCGATTCCGATTGGTGTATCCTGGCCACTTTTCTTGCCTCACAAATAATAGATTGCGCTTACCTGTATTACGACAACAATGACGCAGGCGGGCAAATGAAGGAAACCACCACATGGCGTGCGCCCAACTCAGGGGCTTCCAACAGCAGCGGATTTACAGGACTGCCCGGAGGCTATCGTGCGTATTATGGATTGCAGTACGCAGAAATGTATAATCATGGACTATGGTGGTCTTCCACACAGTATACAGATCCAGATTATTCCATGTATTGGGATCTATACCATAGCGCTGAAGGTGTTGCACGATATGCTTCCCTTAAAGCAGATGGTTTATCTGTCCGTTGCCTAAAAGATTAAAAAATTCAAGAATTCAAGGATTCAAAAATTCTGCACGATCAGCGGGCAAAATATTTCCGCAGATGGCGGAGATACAAGTAGATATACGGGTTCAGAACATAGAACCATAAAAATCAATTCTACCAAAACATGAAAATAAAATTACTGGCCATTTTACTTCTAACTTTGTTGCCGGGGCTATTATTACAGGCTCAGGTGGCGGTAAACGCCGACGGCAGCAGCGCCCACTCATCGGCCATGCTCGATGTGAAAAGTACTGAAAAAGGATTGTTACCCCCAAGAATGACAGCCACCCAGCGCAAGGCCATTGCCTCGCCGGCTGCCGGCCTCATTATCTGGTGTACCGACTGCGGCAACAATGGTGAGTTACAGGTGTTTAATGGTACCACCTGGACCAATTTGACCGGCGGCACTGCCTCGTATGGCTGCAGCGACAATTTTACAGATACCCGTGACAATAAAGTGTATGCTACCGTTCTTATCGGAACCCAGTGCTGGATGGCGCAAAACCTGAACGTGGGAGACCGGATAGCAGGCAGTTCTGATCAGGCTAATAACAGCATCCTGGAAAAGTATTGTTATAACGATTCTGAAAGTAATTGCGAAGTTTACGGCGGCTTATACCAATGGAATGAAATGATGCAGTACAGCACCACAGAGGGCGTTCAGGGTATTTGTCCGGATGGCTGGCACATCCCGACGGATACAGAGTGGTGTACCCTTGCCAGTTATCTCGACGCTACAGTAAATTGCTACACAATTGGGTACAATGGTACCGATGCCGGAGGTAAAATGAAAGAAACCGGTACCGACCACTGGGCTGAACCCAACACAGGCGCGACCAACACCAGTGGTTTCACGGCACTGGCAGGTGGCCTTAGGGGCACAACAGACCCGTTTTGGTTCAATGAGCAGCTTATTACCGGTAACTGGTGGTCTTCCTCAGAGCAAAACTATTCGGCCACCTGGTTCTGGTCTATGTATAAAGATTATGCTTACGTATTTAGGAATCCATACCATAAAGGACACGGTTTTTCAGTGCGCTGCGTCAGAAACTCCGACTAATTTAAACGTTAAGTATGGAAAACTTTCATTAAAGATCGCTCCGGGGTAATAACCTCTGATTCCAGGTAAAACTCTGCCCGGTCGGTGAGCTCTGTGATCAACAGGAGGGGAAATGCGAACCAGTAAGGGGCATTGGGGTTAACCGCCAGCAACAGGATAACCATACCTCCACTAACGACCCTTAAGACCTTAAGGACCCAAAAGACCCTAACGACATTAAAGACCTTATCGACCTTAACGCCCTTAATCATGCTGCCTCCCCTTGTAAAAGTTATAACTAACCTAAAAAAATAAAGTATCAGCTTTACCCCAATTAACCCAACCACCAACCCTGCCCAACCGCTAAACCAGCAAAAAAACAGCCCAGTAGTAAGCCATACGTGGGCGCTGTGTACCGGTAGCCGGTCAGGCCTGAAAGTAAATTTATACAACCTGTCAGCAGAGATTACCGCCAGGATAGCCATAACCAACCCTGTGATTCCCGGAAGTATGTAGCCGGTGAAAAAATATACCGCCGCCAGGGATAAAAATCCGGCGTATCCAAGCGCTTCCCGGCTCAGCCAGGAGCCTTTTATATTCAGGATGGATCGCCAGGCTCTGGTTTTAACGCCCAGATGCATCCCACTGAGCAGGGCGCCGGCTACTCCGGTTGCAAGGAATACAGGAACTGAAAGCCAGGTTCCCCATAAAAGATGGGCGCCAAACCATCCGGACAGAATGGCTATCAGCAGGGTGAAAATCATGAGCGGCCATTCGTGTTGTAACCGGATCTTCGATTCGGGCTCCGGCTGAAACATCCTTATAATTTCAGTATCTACCGGAGGACTTTCATCTGTGAGAATTACAGGTTTCTTTAAAACATTCCGCTTAGGTATCAGTTTCAGGGAAGGCCGGATTCCTTTATTCACAAATCCCGGAAGATTCTGTTCCTCTGCATCCGGCCTAAAGAACCCCGAATCCAGAGCTCCCACCGGACAGGCGGCAGCGCAGGCGGTTTTTTGTCCATCTTTCAGCCTTTCGAAACAAAAATTGCATTTTTCCACTATCCGTTTCAGTTCATTGAACTTTGGAGCATCATACGGACAAGCCCAGGTGCAGTATCTGCAACCGATACATTTTTCCGCATGATGGATCACGGCGCCTGTAGCTTCATCCCTTGTGTAGGCCAGCGCCGGGCAGTTATTCATACACAGGGCTTCCTCGCAATGGTTGCAGGCCAGGGAGTAGAAAAACAGGGGCAGATCGGGATGCCTGAACCCATTGAACGGGTGTACCCGTCTCCAGTTGATCCCGTAATCCGTCCGGTTTTCTAAGATACATCCGGCCACGCAGGCCTGGCATCCCACACATTTGTTGACATCGAAAATAAAGCAGTTCTTTCCCATCGTTTATTTCTTGCGGAGTTCAACAAAAGTGTCGTGAAAAGCCGTACCGTAGCCCATATCGGTAAAGCGGCCGGTGGTAAACAGGTTGGGGGTGGCGCCATCCTGTGCCCAGTGACCATTGGTCAGCGTAACACAGCCCCGCCTCACTCCGTAATCATAGAAGACTTTTATTTCTGCGGATCCTTTATCATTGAATAAAATGGCAGTTCCCAGATGCTGAATACCCCTTTTTGCGGCGTCATCCGGATGAATGAACAACAGCGCTTCCGGTTCAAACTGCCTGATCATTTTAAGGTTGCCAAACTGGGAATGAATCCGGTTTTTCGAATTGGGTGAAAGCAGTTGCAGGGGAAAAGTTTTATCAAGCTGAACAGGAACATAATCCGGTAACGGATCCACCTTCCACAGCTCAGCGGCCTGTGTACTGACCAGTTCAATTTTCCCGGAAGGAGTTGGGAATTTCAGATCGGAAAAGGGAATTGCCTTATGATTGCCGGCCAGAACGGGGCCATTCCGCAATTGATCCAGGGTGATTTCTGGAAAGGATTTCAGTTTTTGATTCAGCCAGGCCTCAACGGATTCATCCCCTGGTTCCGGGATATTTTGTTTAATCTCTTCTTCAGAAAAACCCAGCTCATGAGCCAGGTGCCAGTATATTTCCGTCTCAGGCCTTACTTCAGGAGGGGGATCAACCACTTTTTGCCTTAGTTGCACATAAGGATTCCAGTAAGATCCTATAATATCGGTTTGCTCAAACATATTTTTGGCCGGCAGGATAATATCGGCTTCCAGGGCTGTATCAGTCATGAATTGTTCAACCACTACCCTGAATTCGGTATTTCTGAAGGCTTTCCGGGTCAGGTGGATATCCGGATTCTGGGTCAGCGGATTACCCCTTTCCACCCAGATCATCCGCACCGGTGGATCATTCAGCTTCAGAATGTCTTCTCCCGGTTTTGCCATGGACACCTGTCTCCTGAAAACCGGATTTTCACAACCGGGATAGTAAGACAAGGGTTCTTTCAGATGATCGAAAATGTAGCTCTGAAGATTGGCGTAATGCCAACAACCACCAGGCTTTCCGATATTTCCGGTAATTACCGACAAAGCGAGGATACACCGGATGGTTTGCCCTCCGTTTTCATAGCGCTGCATCCCGTAACCGGGAATGATGGTCATTGGGTGGGTAGTAGCTATCATTTCGGCCAGCAGGCTGATTCCTCTCTCCGGAATGCCACATATTCCGGCCACTTTTTCGGGGTTATACTGTAAGGCACGTTCTTTAAATTCATCAAAACCAATCACATGATTCCTGATGAAATCCTGATCGATTCTTGAAGAACGGATGAGTTCAGCGGCAATCCCGAGCGCCAGAGCCGCATCGGTTCCTGGTTTGATTTGCACCAGAAAATCGGCATTTTCGGAGGAAACCGTTCTTCTTGGGTTGATGACAATGAGTTTACCCCCTTTATCGAGTGATTTCCCAATTGGGATCATTTCCTGTATATTGGTTTCTGCCGGATTTTTACCCCACAAAATGATCAGTTTGGCATTTTCCAGATCCCAGGGATCATTGTGATTGTTTTCGCCCAGAGTAAGCCGGGTGGCCTCCAGTCCGGCGGGCCAGCAAAGGTTGCCAAAAGTGGTGGTGGCTCCGCCAAACATCTTCCAGAAATTGACCGATACTTCATTGAGAAGTCCCGACATACCGCTCGATGCATAAAACAGCACCGAATGCGGTCCTGATTCCGAACGAAACCGTTTCAAATTTCCGGCTATCCGTTGAAGCGCCTCTTTCCACCCGATTCTTTCAAACTTTCCATTTTTGTTTTTGATCAGCGGGAAAAGTATCCTTTGCTCAGAATTTGCCCGTTCCACATAAACCAGCCCTTTAATACAGGGTCCTTCCGGAGTGGCCAGGTTATCCGGGTGCGGTTCAATACCGGTTACTTTCCCGTCATCTACCCGTACCAACATGCTGCAGGTGCTGTAACAATTTCTCGGACAGGCTGTTGTGATTAATTTCATCCTGTTGACATTCTTAGATTTACCTGTCCAAATATAATTCTATTATCGAAAAAATGACTAATTTTACCGCCTGATCAAGCAACGATCATTTATTTCATTTATCTGCTGTTAAGGTTTATTGATGTTTCTGAGATCAATTGCCATCAGGTTGTTTGATAAAAAAATCTGACTATGACTATACTATTACGCATTATTACATTCTTTGTATTTATATCGCTATTTTATACAACTCAGTCCCAGCCTCTGTTGCTACACAGTGGTCAGGCCGGTTTTCAGATTTCGGATAACTCTTATACCGGATTCACCATCAGCAATCAAACCGGCAACCTGACCTGTTTTGAGGTTAAAACCCTTTCTGGCCTTTTTACAGAATTATCCGTGGAAGGTTATGGATTTTCAATGGTTGAAGGGGCACCAAAACTTCCTGTTCTGAAACATCTTATTGAAGTCCCGTATGGGTCAGGGATCAAAATAAACATTACCGAAAGCGATTTTACCGACATTCCCCTTTCAGGAAAAGGTATTGAAAATCAGGTGTTTCCGGCCCAACCACCTGTTTCCAAAGGAATCGATAATCCGGAGGAGTTGCCGCTGACCTGGGATCGTGCCGTTTATAATAAAAATGAGTTTTTGGGAGGTGACCTGGTTAAAGTGACAGAAGCCGGTATTATGAGAGGCGTAAGGATTTTTAATTTTGAGGTAGCCCCTGTGCAATACAATCCTGTAACCCGCACGCTGAGAGTTTATTACAACCTTGAAGCGGAAGTAGTGTTTACCCATCCGGATATCGGGAAAACTATTGCTGAAAAGGAAAGGGTTTATTCACCCTTTTTCAATAATCAGCAACTGCAGCTGATTAATTATCAACCCCTCGAAACGGATGAACTCATCACATCGGCCCCGTTAACCATGGTCATTGTCTCCGATCCGGCTTTTCAGTCAACCTTGCAACCCTTTATCAACTGGAAAAAGAAAAAGGGATTCCGGATAATTGAAGGATATACCAATAATCCGGCGGTGGGTACCTCCACTACATCCATTAAATCCTGGCTTCAGGGATTATACCAGTCGCCGCCTACAGGATACAATGTTCCCACCTTTGTATTATTGGTGGGCGATGTGGCTCAGGTTCCCGCCTTTAACGGCACTGCCGGTTCGCATCCTACCGATCTGTATTATATGGAATATACCGGTGACAAACTGCCTGAGGTTTACTACGGAAGATTTTCGGCCAATAATATCTCCGAACTTCAGCCACAGATTGATAAAACCCTTCAGTATGAACAATATCTGATGCCGGATCCAACGTTCCTTGACAAAGCGGTAATTGTGGCCGGAGCGGATGGCACCCATCAGCTTACCTGGGGCAACGGGCAGGTAAATTATGCCACAACCAATTATTTTAATGCTGCTCATGGTATTACTGCCAGCGCATATCTTCAGCCACTGCCTTCGGGAGCAGCCACTCAAATAAAGAATGAGGTGAGCGCCGGAACCGGTTTTGCGAATTACTCAGCACACTGCAGTCCAGACGGTTGGGCCAATCCATCATTTTTAAATTCAGATGTTCCGAATTTACAGAATTCGAATAAATATCCACTTGTAGTCGGCAACTGCTGCCTTTCGGCCAAGTTCAACGAGGCTTCCTGTTTTGGCGAAACCCTGATGCGGGCAGCCAATAAGGGATCGCTGGGCTACATTGGTGGTAGCAACAATACATATTGGGATGAAGATTACTGGTGGGCGGTAGGGTTTAAAAGCGTATCTGCGAATCCGGTTTATAATGCTGCCAAATTAGGCGCTTTCGACCGCACTTTCCACGATCATGGCGAACTTCAGAGCGACTGGTACATTACCCAGGGGCAGATGACCGTTGGCGGCAACCTGGCCGTGCAGCAATCGGGCTCTTCCATGAAAACCTATTACTGGGAGATTTATCACCTGCTGGGTGATCCTTCCCTCATGGTATATTACAGTCAGCCGGACCCCACAGCAGCCAGTTACCAGGGGCTGATCCCGCTTGGATCTGCTACCTTTGAAGTCAATACCAGCCCGTTTGCCTATGTGGGTATTTCTAAAGATAATGTGGTGTACGGAGCTGCTGTTGCCAATGCTTCCGGTATAGCCACTATTGCGCTTGACCCGATTTCAGTCCCGGGCACGGCCAATTTGGTAGTTACGAGACAAAACGGCCAGCCCTTTATAGGAACGGTTGAAGCAGCTTCGCCGGCAGGCGCTTTTATTACACTGGATTCTTATGGGATTAATGATGAAACGGGCAACCTGAACGGAATTGCCGAACCCGGCGAAACCGTTTCACTGCATGTATCGCTCGAAAACCTGGGAACCGCTACGGCCTATAATGTTCAGGGAGTCTTGTCGACCTTGGATGAGTACATCATGATAGCCGATAATACCGAAAGCTGGCCGCCAATCAATCCCGGCGATATTTCAATGCAGCAGAATGCCTTCACCTTTACGGTGGCCGGTATTGTTCCGGATCAGCATTCAGCCACCCTGGAACTGATGATAACTGCCGGCCAGGAAGCCTGGGAAGCCGTGATCAACCTGACACTTTCATCGGCAGAAGTTACTTTTGGTTCGATGACCCTCCTCGACGGGAATGACGGAATTTTATTTCCGGGTGAATCGGGTACACTGAAGTTTTCAGTTCAAAATACAGGATCTGCCAGTATTACAGGAGCCCAGGCTACTCTGTCCTCGTCACATCCTCTTTTTCTTATCAGTACACCGGTAGCCAATATCGGTACCATTGCTCCCGGTCAATCACTGGATATTCTGTATCAGGTTTCCGCTGCTCCCAATATGCTGGTAAACAGCCTTGTTCCAGTTGTTTTGAACTTAAATGCCCTTAATGCCGGCGGAAGCGCCAGCTTTCAGACTGTCATTGGTGCTGATAACCTGGAGACTTTTGAGTCGGGAAGTTTCAATAAATTTGGATGGCAACAGGGGGGAAATGCCCCCTGGACCGTGGTGAATTCGGGAGCCTATCAGGGCACTTATTGCGCCAGATCGGGCGTAATCACCCATAATCAAACCAGTGAATTATCGGTGACAGCCAATGTGCTTAATAATGATTCGATTGTTTTTTATTTTAGGGTGTCTTCCGAAGCCAGTTACGATTACCTTCGGTTTTATATCGACAATGTGGAAAAAGCCCAATGGGCAGGAACCTGGAATTATACGCGGGCAGCCTTTGCAGTCAGCAGCGGCAGCCATTCATTCAAATGGGCCTACACCAAGGATGTCAGTGTAAATACAGGCAGCGACTGCGCCTGGATTGACCATATCCGTTTTCCGGCCATGTTGCCCAATACGCCTCCCCAGGCGGCCTTTATGTCAGATATCACTTCGGCCAATATCCATCAGCCGGTTCAGTTTTATGATATTTCTTCCGGAAATGTCGGCGCCAGAGCCTGGACCTTTGAAGGAGGTAATCCGGCTACTTCTTCCGAATTAAATCCGGTAGTAACTTATGATGAGCCGGGAACTTACGATGTAAGCCTTACTGTTTACAACGGAGCTAAATCCAATACCAAAACCCTTACCGATTACATGACGGTTACCATCCAGATATTGCAGCAGGTTCTTGAGATAGGAGCGGGCTGGCACGGAATATCAGCCTGTTTGTTCCCCCAGCCCGATTCCATGGAAACCATTATGGAGCCGATAGCCGATAAACTGGTGCTGATTCAGAATATGGATGAAATCTACTGGCCAGGAGTCATGAATACCCTGAGCATCTGGGATTGCGAAGAGGGTTATAAAATCAAGGTGACCGCTCCCGTCAGCCTTCCCATCAACGGAACCCAGGTATACAACAGGTCGCTCCCCGTTAATGCAGGTTGGAATCTGATACCGGTATTAAGCGCCTGCGATGTGGATATTATTGACCTTTTTGATCCCATCCGGGAAAACCTCCTTATGGTATCCGAAGTAGCCGGAAACGGGATTTACTGGCCTGATTACGGCATCAATACGCTTGAAATTCTGCAGCCCGGAAAATCTTATTTTGCGTACTTTCTGCAGGAAGGAACGCTTGTATTTCCGCCCGACTGCCCCAATATTCTGAAACCTAAATATTCTTACAGGCCTGAAATCCTCTCTCCATGGAATACCCCTGATTTTTATCCGGGAAGTCATATCATCGCCTTTCCGTCTGAATCAGTTCAGTGGTTGCAACCCTATGATGTGATCGGCGTATTTGATCAGCGAGGAAATTGTTTCGGACAGCAGGTATATACCGGAGATGCATTTGCCCTTGTTTCGAACGGCGATGACCCTTTCACCCGGGATGTGGATGGTTTTGCGGAGAAGGAACCGCTTTACTTCAGGTTGTTCAGGCCGGCTACTCAGGAACAAATTACACTGAATGCCATATTCAGCCATGAATACGATGACGGATTCTTCCGGTATCATGGTATTTCGGTGGTGAAATCGCTGGATATTATGGTGCCGGCTGTTCATTCCCCCACAGAATTTTCTTTTTCGGTTTATCCCAACCCTGCTTCTTCGGTGATCACCATAGAATCAACCCTGCCGGTACGGGAACTGATTATTTTATCCCCTGCCGGCAACCCTGTTGCTCAAATGAAGTCTGAATCCTCAATCGGTCTGGTTGATATATCGTTATTGCCCCGTGGCTTATATATCCTGAAATGCCGGACTGATAACCATTGGTTATACAATAAGTTTGTCAGGAATTAATCATTATCACAAATATCTTCAAATTAAATTATTCACAATTCAATGAAACATTTGCTCTCTTTTTTGCTGGTCATAATGATCAGCGGAACCATTTTGGCCGGTGATCTGGTAATGGTACGTACCTCAGGATTTGCCGAAACCAAACAGCTATTCAAAACCACTTCATTAACCGTACAGTATTACCGGGATAATCTGGTGATCGGAACAGCCGAAGGAAATCCACAACCGGGCTGGACCATTCTGGACCGGGATGCCTGGCAGGAAAACACCGAATATTACCTGCTGTATGTTACTCCCGAAATTACTCAATCCTATTCAGCCCTTGTTTCCCAGATTGGGGAAGTGATTGGCTCAGAAGATGATTTTATTGTCCTGAAAATTCATTCGTCGCAGGTTCCCATGCTCAAGCCTGCCCTGAACGACGGAGCCATTCATATTAACCGCACCGCTTCAAAATTACCCTCCAATTCACTGAACTACACTCGCGGAACCCTCGATTTCGATCCTTTTGTAGCCCAGCTGGTGGCAGAGGTTAACGCGACCAACCTGCAAAACAGTGTTCAGCATCTACAGGATTATGGTACCCGTAATTGCTACCAGCCTCAATCGGTTCAGGCGCAAAACTGGATAAAGGAACAGTTTGAAAGTTTCGGACTTCCGGTTGAGATTATGGATTTTCCCATGAGTGGCGGAAACTCCTCCGATAACGTGATTGCGACCAAAGTAGGAACGGTGTATCCCGATGAGTTTGTAATCATCGGTTCACACTATGATTCGTATGTGTTCAGCGGCGGTTCGGCTCCCGGAGCCGATGACAATGCCACAGGCACCGCAGGGGTTATTGAAACCGCCCGGATTTTAAGCCAGTATAACTTCGACCGCACCCTGGTTTTCTGTGCATTTTCAGGTGAAGAATACGGATTATATGGCAGCGATGCTTATGCTACCCGCTGTAACAATGATGATATGAATATTCTCGGTTATGTAAATATCGATATGTCGGGATACCTGCAGGCAGGCGGCGTGATTCATACCGATGTGATTGCACCGGCTTCTGCAACTCCGCTCAAACAGTTTTACGGAGAAGTATGCGGTATTTATCTCCCTGAATTTGTGGTGGAGTCGGGAGCTCTATCCGGAGGTGACAGCGATCACACTTCCTTCAACCAAAACGGATATATGGGCATTTTCCCCTTTGAAGACAGTGATAATTACAGCCCCCACATTCATACCTCCAATGATATTATTGGACCCAGTGTAAACAATTTTACTCAGGTTAAAACTTTTACCCAGGCTGCTCTGGCTACCGTGGTGAGCCTGGCCAATCGCCAGCTGCCTCCGCAAAACCTTGTTGGAATACCCGGAAATCAAAAAGTTACCTTATCGTGGGATGCCGTTGCCAATATTACCCAGTACAACATCTATAAAAACGGCGGAACTGCTCCATTGGCTTCCACCACCAATACAACCTTCGAAGACCTGGATGTCCAGAACGGAACCCAGTATACCTATTATGTAACCTGTATTTATACTTCCAACGGTCAGGAATCTGATCCCTCCAACCAGGTGTCGGTTGTGCCGATGCCGCCCATGGCGCTGCCCATTACCATCGATTTTGAAAATGGCGCTCCCTACTGGACTTTTGAAGGTACCTGGGGCATGTCGACGTCGCAGTCGCATACACCCACTCATTCTATCTCCGAAAGCCCGACCGGTCAATATGCCAATGACCTGGATATTTCAGCCTCCATTGGTCCCATCGATATGACTTACTATACCGAAGTGAGCGTGAATTTCTGGATCAGGCACCAGCTCGAATCGGGATATGATTACCTCTATCTGGAAGCCACCGACGATGGCAATACCTGGGATCAGCTGGCCCAGTTCAATGGCGCACAAACCTCCTGGGTTCAGAAAACCTACTCCCTGAATCAGTATCTCGGAAAACCCTTTGTGAAACTGAGATTCAGATTCTACAGCGATTATTATGTAACCCAGGATGGGGTTTATATCGATGATTTTACTTTGAATGCCACCGGCGGGCTGCAATATCAGTCGGTATCCATTCCGGGAGGCTGGAGCGGCCTTTCCAGTTATATTGTGCCGGTTGATCCTGCCATCGAAACCGTGCTGCATCCCATTGAAACCAGCCTGGTAATTGCCCAGACTCTCAATGAAATGTACTGGCCTTCTCAAGGTATCAATACTATTGTAGATTTTAATACCCATGAAGGATATATCATAAAAACCACTGCACCCGCTTCGCTTCAGGTAGGCGGACAAGCCGATAACAACCGTACCCTGAACCTTGCCAATGGCTGGAACCTGGTTCCGGTGCTGAGCGAGTGTGATGTGAACGTGGAAGAGGTGTTTATGCCGGTGGGCGGTGCGCTGGTACTGGTGAAAGAAGTAGCCGGGACTAATGTTTACTGGCCATCAGAAGGGATAAGTACATTAGGAACCCTTGAAACCGGTAAAGCCTACCTGGCCAAGATCAATAATACCCAAACGATTACCTATCCTGCCTGTAAAGGAGAATCCGGTAAAAACGCTCAGTTTAAATCCACTCTCTGGAATGCAACGGCCACAGGTGCATCTCATGTAATCAGCCTGCCCGTTTCGTCTTATATAAATCTGCCGGTTGTTAATTCCGAAATAGGTGTTTTTTCTGCCGACGGCAATTGCTATGGAAGTGTTTATATTGGAGATGTGATAGATAATCAAACTATTATGGTCTATGGCGATGATCTTACCACTACAGAAAAAGATGGTTTTACGGAAGATGAACCCCTGCATTTCAAATTGATGACAGAAAGCCAGGAATTGTTTACGCTGCTTGCCACCTTTGATCAGAATCTGCCCAACACCAACCAGTTCCAGAAAAACGGGATTTCTAAACTGGTGAACCTGCAGATCGATTACACCGGCATTGATAAAGTGAGCGAACCGGTTATCACGGTTACCCCCAATCCGTCAGAAGGGATTGTACAGGTGAATCTGAAAGGAATCGCAGGAAACGCCGTACTCAATATAGTAACTGCTCAGGGCAATACAATTGCTGAAACCGCTCTGAATGAAAATCAAACTATTGATCTTTCCGGTTTTCCAAAGGGTGTATATTTTTTCAGAATACTAAATGATCAGCATACCCTGATTGAAAAGGTGGTGATTCGCTGATAATGAAAATAATATAATCTGGACCATGTAGTTGATCAATCTAAAATATATTCAGACTACATGCTATGTGTCTTTTATTTCCTATGTGCCTATGTGTTTAATAATTTTAACACATAGGCACATAGATTTAATTAACAGACACATAGACTGTGACGAAAATCTATTTCACCTTTTTGGAAGTTGAATCCCATGGATCACAGGAGTTGGTTTTCTCTGCTTAAATATTATGCGGCAATCGGTAGTTTTATGCTGATGGTCAATATCTCTCTTGCAGATACCATAAGGCAAACAGTAGAAATATATCAGCCTGTTCTGATTACCCGTGGGATTTACACATCATTTCAGCTCGATGGCGGATTCCATTATTCAGAACCCGGAAAGCCTGATCTGCCTTTTATAACGGTCAATTTACTGCTACCCCCCGGTCATGTCATCGATGAGGTAATTATTGAAGAGAAGGGCATTCCCGTTTGGTTTGAAAATACAGTCCCCATACCGGTCAACAGACAGTATCCGGTTTCTGTGAAATTTTCAGATTCTGCGGCAGACCTTATGCTGGCATCTCCCGACTCATCTGTATACCTGGGAAAATCTCCCTATCCGGTAAACCTGTGCGGGACGTTTTCCACCCAGTTTCTTTCCGGCCACTCCATAGGGGTAGTTACCCTAAACCCTTTACTCTATTACCCTGATAAACAAGCGGTTCAATTATATGGCCTTATAGTCCTTAAAGTCATTACCCGTCCTTATAAAACTGCTATGGCAGCCTTAAGTTTTTTAAAGGATAAGGCACAGGTAACCAGCCAGATCACTGAATTAGTCATAAACCGGGATGCTTTAGATGATTACCAGCCTTATTACAGCAAGGACAGGGAAGTATTTGATATGTTGATCATCACTGATGAAAGTTTTATCCCGGCTTTTGCCGGGTTTATAATCCATAAGCTCAGGTTGGGTGTTAAGTGTCAGGTTATTTCGGTTCAAACTATTGCTCAATTATACGAAGGTATTGATATTCAGGAGAAAATCAGAAATTGTGTGATCGATCAATATCAATCCTCAGGTATTTCGCATGTGCTCCTGGCCGGAGATGCCGATGCTGCTGATCCGGCGCATAACCTGGTTCCTCACCGGGGGTTTTATGTGGAAACCTATACCGGTGGTGAAACCGATGCCGATATTCCATCGGATATGTATTATGCCTGCCTCGATGGTAATTGGAATAATGATGGGGATGAATACTGGGGAGAACCCGGAGAAGAAGACCTTTTTTCCGAGGTAACGGTTGGCCGGATCTGTGCGGATAATGTAGCAGAACTTCAGAATCAACTGGAGAAAATTATCCTTTTTGAGTCTGAGCCCGTCCTTCCTGATATCAATAAAGCGCTGATGCTGGGGGAGATGCTTTCACCGGGTACCTTTGGCGGCAATTACAAAACCGAAGTGGCCCACGGAAGCGATCACAACGGGTATGTTACAGCAGGATTTCCTGATGAATACGAAGTTTCGGAACTTTATGAGATGAATACCCTGTGGGAGAGAAATGAAGTATTAACCCATATCAATGAGTCGGGAACCCACTGGATCAACCATCTGGGTCATGCCGACAATACCTGGTGCCTCAAAATGCCGGACCATTTTGTCAAGGAAACCAATATTATCAACGATGGAAAAACCCGCAGCTTCAATATCATTTATTCACAAGGATGTTACAATGCTGCCTTCGATAACCGCAATGCTTCAGGTACTTACACCACGGATTGTTTTACCGAGACTGCCCAGGGGATCGGTACTTTTCAGGTGGCGGCCATCGGCAATTCACGTTATGGCTGGTACATGACCAACAGCACCGCCGGCGCTTCCCAGTATTTCGACCGGCAGTTTTTTGATGCCGTATTTGGTGAAAATATTTTATCAATAGGAGAAGCCAATACCGGTTCAAAGGAAGATAATGCCGGTTATATCCTGAATAACCGCTACATCCGCTGGTGTGCGTACACCCTGAACCTGCTGGGCGATCCTTCCATGAAACTGTTCAGCCATATGCCTGAGCCGGTGGTTTGCACACTTCCTCCGGCCGTTCATGTATCCGATACCGGTATGCTGGTCGGGGCAGGTATTGAAAATCTGAAAGTCATCGCCATTCAGGACAGCCTGTTGGCAGGAGAGGGGAGTACGGCACCGGATGGTTCTGTATTTCTGGATTTTCTGGTGCCTCTGTCGGTTGATCACCCGCTTGAAATCTACATTTCTGGCAGTAACACATTGCTTTACCACCAGAATGTACGGGTTTGGGAACAAGGCGCTTGTCTGGTAGTTGACAGCGTCTGGTTTGTACAGAATGGGCTTATGTCAGCAGACACTCTGGCGGCGGAAGATTCAATTCAATTTGTGGTAGCAGTAAGGAATGCCGGTGATGATCAATCCCCTCAGGCAGTGTTGAAAGTCAGCGCTGAATGGATCAGCTTCGTCGACAGTATTCTTCAGCTTCCTCCGATACCTCCGGGAGAACAAATGATTTTCCCGGGAGAGATATCAGGGTTCATCCCAACCGCTGTTCCCGATCTCACAATATCTGAATTGTCTGTTACTCTTGAAGATGAAAGTAGTCACATGGCAATCTGTCAGTCCCTGATTATCCGGCCTCAATTGAGTATTTTAGCTGAAGGATTTAATGATCAGCAGGGCAATAACAACAGCGCCCCTGATCCCGGAGAAACCGTGCTGATTTCCATTAGAATTTCCAATACCGGACATGATGCTTCCAAAGATGGAAATATAATAATTTATCCTTCCTCCGGCCTGGTTCATGTTAATAACCAGACTATTCCATTTGCCGGACTGATGCCATTTACCGATACGCTGATCACGGTTCAGATTACCCCGGATTTCATCCTTCCTGCGTCATTCCCTTTTGAAATTTTGGTGAACCTGATATCCCAAGACGCTGATAATCTGGCATCTGCTACTTTTAATTACCAAATTGGGAGCCCTTCAGAGAATTTTGAAACCGGGAATTTTCAACGGTTTCCGTGGGAGCTAAGCGGCGATGAGCCCTGGCAGATCGATACTATTTCAGCCGGAACAGGGCAGTTTTCGGCCAAAAGCGGTCCCATTGGCCATAATCAGCAATCGAGGATGAAGATGGTGTGGGAGTCGATGTCGGATGATTCCATTTCATTTGATTACCGGATTTCATCAGAAGCAGGGTATGATTTCCTGTATTTTTTTGTGGATGGTGTGCTCAAAGGCAGGTGGGCTGGTGAATCGGGGTGGAAAAGGTTCACCATGAATATGGCAGCAGGCATCCATGAATATGAATGGGTATACAAAAAGGATGTTTATTTTTCACAGGGTGAGGATGGCGCCCGGGTAGATAATATTCATCTGCCACTTCCTGTGAATCATGTGGTTTTTGCCGGACCGGATCTGATAAGTTGTGAAGGAGAGCCCGTTTCACCCGAAGGCTGGGTTAAGGGTATAACGGAAGTGAACTGGCTTACAGGTGGCGATGGCACTTTCAGTGATGTATCCGTATGGAACCCTGTTTACTTCCCCGGCGATGATGATAAGGCAACAGGAAGTGTAAAACTATCTTTATCAGCTGTTTCGGATCAGTGTGAGATTCTCCGGGATAGCCTTATTGCCGTATTTCTTATAATACCCCCTAAGCCCGCAGTGCCTGTGGGAAATGATACCGTTTGTGTAAACTTTGAGCCTTTCAGCACCTATGAAGTTCCGTTGACGGCCGGCGTGGAAGAGTATTTCTGGGAGTTGGAACCGATGAATTCAGGCACTCTGGTTCCAGCCGGAAATCAGGCAGTTGTTTACTGGAAAAGTGACACAGGTAATGTATATCTCAGGGTGCAAGCATCCAATTTCTGCGGTGTTTCAGGATTTTCAGAGGTTAAGACAATCTGTCTGAAAATATGTGAAACCAGCCTGACTGAGCCTGTAATTCCGGAAATTTTAATCTGGCCCAATCCTTCTTCCGGTACTATCCACATTGAAATCAATCCACCAGATGAATTGGGTATTACTATTAACGGGTTGGAAGGATATCACCATGAATGGCGCTTTAATTCCGGAAGTTATGCTGATATGGTCAGCCTGTCTGGAATCAGGCCTGGGTTGTATGTGTTGGTGATTAAAACCTCCGAACATGTCTGGGTCAGGAAAATATCAGTATTGCATGGAAATTAACCTTTATCCTGATCCGTGTACTCCTCAGAACCGTAAATCCCGACAGTCTTTGGGTCTTGCAATCCTATTGCAGTTTCCTTTCACGAAAAACATTCTGAAAGAAAAGTAAATATCCACACCTGTGTAATCGTAAAGACCTAACCAAGAGCCAAGCTGGTCGGTACCAATGGAAAAGTACCGAAATCTTGCACCTAAGCCGATGTTTAATTTTTGATATTGATACCAGGAAAGGGGAATTGAAAAAGAAAACTTCTCTGTTTCATATCTGGGAATCAGTGCTATTACGGAAGGTGTGTGCAATTGAATACGAGACAGGTTTAAAGGAATTGATGCCCTGAAATTAAGCAAAAGGTTTCGGGAAAGATTCAGGTCGGCAAGGAGGTGTACAGATGCCGGCATCCAGATTTCAAATGAGTTGGCAGCCAGTGAAGCCCCACTGTTTCCAAGATATATATCGCTCACTCTTTGAAATAAAGTATCGATGGTCGTATAAGGGATTGAGTCCTTTTTATACCAGGTAAGATCGTAAAGTTTGTGATACTTGTGAGTCTGTGTATTTTTTTTTAATTTTACTTTACCGATGTCATGAAATGAAAGGCCGAATCTATATTGAAATTCACGGTATGGAATCTCACAAGACTTTTTATACCGGTGAAGGATTGGTTCATCGTATAACCGGGTATAAATGAGTCCGATATCGATGTCTCCTCCTGAACCATTAAAAAGAGGTCCCTTGAACGTAAAACTGCTATCAGAATAATTTATCGGAATTGAAAAACCAAGCTCACCACTAAATTGATGAATTTTCATCACTGTGTCATTCATCAGTGTGTAATTGAATTCTTCGGCATGAAAAAATACTCCGGCAATTGCCTGAGTAATTGTAAGATTAATGCCACCTGTAAAAAGATCTTGTCTGTTTATTTTCAAAATCCTTGAATAATGCAATTGATATTCAATGCCAGTTAAAGCGCTGATATTCAAATTTATATTATTAAAGGGGATATTAAATTGGGAGGGTACTTTCTGGTCGTAGTAAATGAGGTTAGCCACATTAGTGGGTATATCTTTGAAAGAAGCGTTTGAGACTGAATTCACCGAAAACCCAATTGTGGAACCGGGCAAACTCGATAGAAATCCTGTTCCTGCAAATTTTCCATTTAGAAAACCCTGGTTCAACCTGAAACTTTTGTAGCTATCAAAGGGTAGACTATCTGTTCCGTATAACGGGAAAAATGGCTCGCCCCTGAACGGTTTCGATATTGATAGGTCTCCTTTGTGAATATTCAGATAATTGTTATTGAAGCTTACGGAGGTAGAAGCAAGGTTCAATTCGAAGTAATTACGGGAAAGTACACCCAAGGCAGGATTGAAAACTGCTTCAGAAAATCCTGAATAGTTGTCGCCCATTTGTCCGCTTTGAGCCCGGATTCTGCTTACCGAAGTAATTAAAAGTACAAATGCAGTAAAAAAGTACAATAGTTTCAAAGAGGTAGATACCATATTCTGATTAGATTACCATATCGAATAGAGTTGCTTTGTAAAAATGATTTGGATACAGTTTTGGATTACCGTACATTTGTCCAAACCGAAAAACTTATATTATGAACTACAGATTTGGATATGTGTTATCGGGAGGCGGAGCCAGGGGAATGGCTCATCTGGGCGCATACAAGGCGTTGCTTGAATCCGGTATCAGGCCTGATATCATTTCAGGTACCAGCGCCGGCGCAATTGCCGGTGCATTTATTGCCAATAAAATGGATCCTGACGAAATCTTTGAGATTTTTAACAAAACCAAAGTATATAAATTTCTTCATCTTGCTTTTTCGAAAAAAGGGATCACTGACATGCTGGTATTTCAGCAAATTCTTGACAAATATTTAAAAATCAGGAACTTTGAGGAACTTGAAATTCCTTTGGTGGTTTGTGCAACCGACCTTAACAATGCCCGGCCGGTCTATTTTAGATCCGGTGATATCATCAGGGCAGTCATTGCGTCATCATCAGTCCCGGTAATTTTCAACCCGGTAGAGATCGACGGCGTTAGTTATACTGACGGGGGAGTGATGAACAACCTTCCGGTGGAACCCATCGAAAATGATTGTAATAGGATTATAGGGGTGAATATCAATCCGGTAATTCCTCAGGACAATTTCAAAAGTGTCACCGATATTGCGGTCAGGTGTTTTCATCTGGCGGTTCATACTGAAATCATGAAAAAGGCCCCAAAGTTTGATATTTACATTGAGCCACAGCAACTTGCCCGTTACAACATGGCCGAAATCAGTAAAAGCCGGGAAATTTTTGATATCGGGTATGAAGCGGCGCTTGCAGCAGTGGAAAACTGGAAGGAAAGGGTAAATGAATTATAAATTATAGATTATAGATTGAAATACAATTAGTTAGATGAGTAAAAAGCAGTCTGTGGGCGAATCAGTTTTTTTGTATTTTTCTTTGCGTGCTTTGTTTTCCTTAGCGCCTTAGCGAGAAATATGCAGGGTTGTTGTTTCATTTCAAATTTTCAAATTTTTCAGTTACCACCAGCCCCGACTTTTTTTCCACGCATTCCGAGATCTTCTTCTTGAACTTCCAGCAGGTCATCTGACGGGTATCCAGCATCCGTGACAATTCATAGGATGAAATGTCCGGACTGCAACAAACCTCATAAGCAATCCTGAAAGCATCATGAAGCGGTATTTTACACCGGTGAAAAATCGTGTGCGCCGATGCCGATTCATCGTGCTTGCATCGGGTGCAACGCCTTGAATAGGGTGTTTTACCCTGACAATAATTAGTATTTCCGCATTTCCTGCACTCGTACCCATTCTTCCATTTTTCCCGGGAGAGCAATTCCAGACATCTCAAATCATCCTTAAAACTAACACTGAATTTGCTGGAATCCAGTTGTGCAAACAGCTCTTTTAAACCGATATCAGACATTTATATCAAAAAATTAATTCGACGGTTAATTTAAATTTTGTGCAAATTTAACAAAAAAGTGATATTAAAGCGATTTAATATTTAAAAAAGTGTTATTTTTGCAGCCGAATTTAAAACCTCAAAAAATGCGACACATCATTTTAGCACTAGCAATAACTTCAGGCCTGGTAATCGGGTCCTGCAATTCCGGTAACAGTGGTAATCCTGAATTAAAAGGAGGTACCGAAAAGGTCTCAAATTCTGATACCGGTAATTCAACATCTGCTTCAACATCTGATAAACCAGAATTTCTGACCAAAGAGACTTTCCTGACCAAAGTCTGGAATTTTGAGAAAAATCCTCAGGAATGGGTGTATGAAGGTGATACTCCTGCCATTATTGATTTTTATGCCGACTGGTGTCGTCCCTGTAAAATGGTGGCCCCAATTCTGGATGAACTGGCCAAAGATTATAAAGGTAAAGTGAAAATCTATAAAATTGACACTCAAAAAGAAAGAGAACTGGCTGCCGTATTCAATATTCAAAGTATTCCGGCATTCCTTTACATCCCTGCCAATGGCAAACCCCAGATGGATATGGGATTTAAGGATAAGGCTGCTTTTGAGCAGATCATTAAAACACACCTCCTGAACAATTAGCAATTAGCAATTAGCAATTAGCAATTAGCAATGAGTGATATTCAATATTCAATCATCAGTCACCAGTTATTGGTCTGCATCAGTGTCCGATCAACAAACCTTACACAGAATTTAACATAATTTATAATTCATAATTCATATTTCTTTCAATGGAACATTTAACAAAAGAAACCTTCAAACAAAAAGTATTTGATTACGAAAAGGAAACCGAATGGAAATTCAGGGGTGAACTGCCTTCACTCATTGATTTTTATGCCGACTGGTGTGCACCCTGCCGGATGGTAGCCCCCATTCTTGAAGAACTTCAGGAAGAATATAAAGGCAAGATCAATATCTTTAAGATTAATACCGAAGAAGAGCAGGAATTATCATCGGTTTTCGGTATCAGCAGCATCCCGTCCCTTCTCTTTATTCCTATGGAAGGCCAGCCTCAGATGGCGATGGGAGCCCTTCCCAAAGACTCATTCCGGAAGGCTATTAATGAAGTATTACTCCAACAAGATTTGAAATCAAACTAAATATTTGATAATCATACACAAAGACCGAGATTTTTGTAATATGGGAGGCTGCCTGTCAAATGGCAGCCTCTCTTTTTTTCAGGTTGGAAAATGTAAGCTGTTTACGGGTTGTTTAATCTTTGATCTTAAAGAACTTAAATATTATGGGTCTTCCTTTTAATTCTTTTTAACATAAAGAATCCTATACGGGTTCATTTTGCAACTTTAATTAGGGTACATTTGCATTCCAGTTTTGATAAATGTTTATCAATTGCCTGATAATCAGATATATATTTTTTATTAATTGTAAAATTAAAACGATTGACCGATCAAAACTGACTGGATTTAAACCATGCACCTGGTCTTTCAGGTTCATAATTTATTCACTACCAAACTAAATCCTATGAAGCACGAAAGTTTACCCACTTGCCAGAATTTTCTAAACAGATATAATGAAGTCCTCGAGCTCAAAAAGCGTATTAAGCATACCCTGCGGCCCATCGAACAGCAGCTTCTTAAAGAAGAACTGAATGATCTTCTTTTACATGTGATTGATTGTGTTAAATACAATGATGACAATCCTGATTGCCTGGGATGTAAAGCATTAATTGAAATCGAGCTGCGGCTGGCCAATTCAGCGAGAACTGCAAAACTTCCGGTTTGATCCGGTCAATGTTCAGGTATACCTCTTTTAAGTCTGATTGTATTTGACAAGAGCTGAATATATTTTCCCACTGTTTTATTTTCCTCCGGTAAGTTATCTGGCCACATTGATCCGGTCTGAACATATGGTGTTCGAAGTTTGTGAAACATTTCCCAAACAAACCTGGAGAAATCGTTGCCGGATATTGGCGGCAAATGGTTTATGTGATCTTATTGTACCCGTGAAAAGAGTTAATGGAAATCATACCGTGATGCGTGATGTGCTGATAGACAATAGTGTGCCCTGGCAGAGAAATCACTGGAGAACCATTGTTTCGGCCTACAGTTCATCTCCCTTCTTCGAGTTCTATAGCGATTCCGTAGAAAGTGTTTTCAAGAACAATTACAACAGCCTTGTGGAACTCAATGTTGATATTTTAAAACTATTTATGAAATTAACCAAAAGTGATACTGAGATAGGTTATACAGATACATTTATTAAAGCTGACAGAAAATCCCGGAATCTGGTTATACTCAGGGATCATTTTAGTCCAAAGAAGCCATATCCCGGCAGTAATGCGTTTCCGGTTTATTTTCAGGTTTTTGGAAATAAATTCGGGTTTCAGCCGGATTTATCATTTCTCGATCTGCTATTTTCGGAGGGACCCTCGATGAGGGAATATCTTGGCCAAATCCCGCCAGTCAGTAAACCGCCTGTTTCTGATGACTTACCCCAAAGGAATTTTGAAAACGCCAGACTTTAGACGGTCATAAATTTGTTAAAATTTTTGATAATTTTGTGAAAAACAGTATTTTTGAACCGGGATAATTTTTATCTATGCAAAATATTTTATTGAACTAAGCTGTAAATGAATTGTGTTACACCGTTTTATATATAGCATTTCAACCGATGTCAAAATATTTTAAAAACCTAATATACACTATTACAGGAACATACCCTTAATTTTTGAATCTTATCAATCTTATTATTATTATTATTGCCTTTCTCCATATTCCCCCGTGGAAACTCCCAAGGATTTACTCTATTGTGAATCGTATTTGAATTTTTAAACTTAGAATTGAATCATTTTTTTTAATTATTCATCAAAAATCAAATTTATGAGAAAATTTACACTTTTTATTGCGTTCCTTATGTTTCTCGGCATGCAGGTTTTTGCACAGGAGAAAACCATTAACGGAACGGTGACCGGTAAAGATGACGGAGCTGCCATCCCTGGCGTTCAGATCATTGTTAAAGGGACTACCATTGGTACTACCACTGATATGCAGGGTAAATACCGGCTGACAGTTCCGTCCAATGCCCAGGTATTGGTTTTCAGGTTTGTAGGGATGAAAACCCTTGAAGTAGCCATTGGCGCTCAAACCGTAATCAATGCTGAGCTTGAATCAGAAGTAATGAGTATTGAAGGGGTTGTTGTAACCGCCCTGGGTATTTCCCGTGAGAAAAAATCACTGGGTTATGCTACCCAACAGGTGAGCGGTGATGACGTTAACAGAGTGAAAGGCGATAACTTCATCAACTCATTGTCAGGTAAAGTATCCGGGGTTCAGGTAAAAGCCAACGGTAATATGGGTGGTTCCACCAACGTGGTGATCCGTGGTGCCTCCTCCATTACCGGTAACAACCAGGCCCTGTTTGTGGTTGACGGTGTTCCCCTGAACAACGACAACACCAACAATACAGGTCAGCTTACCGGTCGTAACGGTTACGACTATGGTAACGCTGCTGCCGACATCAATCCCAATGACATCGAATCCATCAACGTGCTGAAAGGCGCTGCTGCAACCGCTCTTTACGGTTCAAGAGCCGCCAACGGTGTGGTAATTATCACCACAAAAAAAGGCACCAAGCAAGCTCCCGGCAAAAAAGCCCTCGGAGTTAACTTCAGTTCCAATATCACTACCGGTATGTATGATAAATCCACCTTCCCGAAATACCAGCAGAACTACGGCGCCGGTTACGGAGCCAGTTTCTACAGCGGCGAAGCAGGAATGGAAGGCTTTGAATACTACGCTGATATCGATGGCGACGGAGTAACCGACTTCAACGTTCCTACCTATGAGGATGCTTCCATGGGACAAAAATTCGATCCCAACATCATGGTGTATCAATATGATGCCTTCTATCCGGAATCACCCAATTACATGAAGAAAACCCCATGGGTGGCCGGCGCTGACGGACCTGCATACCTGCTTCAGAATACGTGGGCCTATACCAATAGCATTGATATTACCGGTGGCGGAGAAAATTCAACCTTCCGTTTATCCTATACCAACTTCGATCAAACCGGACTCATGCCCAACAGCAGCCTGAAGAGGAACAGCTTCCTGTTCAACGGTTCACAGAATCTTACCAAAGACCTCACTGTATCCGCATCAGCCAATTATATTTCCACCGAAGGTAAAGGACGTAACTCAACCGGTTACAGCGACAACATCATGTCGTCATTCCGTCAGTGGATGCAAATGAATGTTGACTACAAACAACAGCACGACCTGTTTTTTGCCAGCGACAAAAACATCACCTGGAACCCGGTTGCTTATGATAATCTGGCTCCTGCTTACTGGGATAACCCCTACTGGGTACGTTACAAAAACTACGAAACCGACAAGAGGGATCGTATTATCGGTTACCTGCAGGCTGACTGGAAAGCCACGGATTATCTGACTTTCATGGGTCGTTGGTCCATTGATACCTATACTGAATTGCAGGAAGAAAGAAAAGCCATCGGTTCAGGCGCCGGCGAATTTGGCGTTGGCCGCCCGGATGTTACTTCAGGATATTCCAGATTCGACAGGACTTTCACCGAAACCAACTTCGACTTCATGGCCCGTTTCTACAAGAACATTGCAAAAGACCTCAACCTGACTGCCGTTTTAGGTACCAACATCAGGAGAAACCATATCGATCAGGTATTTGCTTCCACCGATGGCGGTTTGATCGTTCCTTACCTCTATTCACTGGGTAACTCAGTGAATCCTAACCGTGCTCCCGAAGAAAGATATAATAAAGTAGGGGTTAATGGTGTTTACGGAAGCGTATCATTTGGTTACAAAGACTTCCTGTTCCTCGACGGAACGATCAGACGAGACCAGTCATCCACCCTTCCGGAAGATAATAATACCTATATCTATCCGGCCGTTTCAGGTAGTTTTATTTTCTCCAACCTTCTCGAATCATCAGCCATTCAGCTTGGTAAACTCCGTTTGGGTTATGCTCAGGTAGGTAATGATGCTCCATGGGGAAGTATTAAAGATGTATACACTCAGAATACCTCTTTCTCCGGAACCGCCTTATTCTCCTTACCCAACACCAAAAACAACTCCGATCTGAAACCCGAGCGTACCAACAGTATGGAAGCCGGTTTGGAAATGCAGTTCCTCAACAAAAGGTTAGGGTTTGACCTCGCTTTCTACAAAGAAAACATTGTTGACCAGATCATGCCGGTTGCCGTATCCTTTGCTACCGGTTACTCCGGAAAATATGTAAATGCCGGTGAAATGGAAAATAAAGGGGTAGAACTGATGGTTTACGGAACCCCGGTGATGAGCAAGGATTTCCGTTGGGATATCACTTTAAACTGGGCACAAAACAAAAATACCGTTGTTTCACTGGCCGAAGGTGTTGAAAACCTCCAGCTGGCAGCCCTCCAGGGCGGCGTTACCATCAATGCCCGTAAAGGCGAACCTTACGGAACCATCCAGGGAACCGACTACCTCTATGATTCAGTTTCCGGAAAAAGAATCGTTTTGGCTAACGGTTATTATGCCCGTACCACCACTTCCGATAAAATCCTCGGTAATGTAAATCCTGACTGGACCGGCGGTTTACTGAACAAATTCACCTACAAAAACTGGGCATTCAGCTTCCTGGTTGATGTTCAGCAGGGTGGAAGCATCTTCTCACTCGACCTGTATTACGGTATGGCTACCGGATTGTACGAAGAAACCGACTTTATCAATGATAACGGAGTTCCTGTTCGTGACCCGATCCGCTATGTTAATGATGATCCTGAACAAGGATATGCAGCCAACAGCGGCGGTTTGATCCTTGATGGCGTACTGGCCGACGGTACCGTTAATACCAGGCGTGTTGCCGGTGATGACTACCGTGTATTCGGTTATTCCAGAAATCCGAACAGCAGATTCGTTTATGATGCATCGTATGTAAAACTGCGTGAAGTGGTTCTTACCTATTCATTACCCAAGACCCTGCTCGATAAAACCTTCATTCGCGGCGCTTCTTTAAGCCTCGTGGGAAGCAACCTTTGGATCATTTCCAAAGAACTGCCCCATGCCGATCCGGAAGCCAGCCAAAGCTCCGGAAACTTCCAGGGCTGGCAGAGTGGTGTTATGCCAACTACCAGGAACATTGGATTTACCCTTAATCTTAACTTTTAATAACACACTAATATGAAAAAATTAGCATTATTTCTAATCATACTTATCGGTGTAACGGTATCCTGTACCAAGGATTTTGAAGATTATAACACCGACACCAAGCGTGCTACCGAAGTACCCGGCAATTTTGTATTTGCCAATGCCATTAAAGCCCTGGGCGACCAGGAAGCCAGCACCAATGTCAACCTGAATGTTTGGAAACTTTTCGCCCAATACTGGACCGAAACTACTTATACCGATGAATCCAATTATGACATTGTGAACCGTAACATCGCCAGTTTACTTTTCCGTACTTATTACCGCGATATTCTTTCAGACCTCAAGGAAGCCCGCAGGCTTATTGAATCAGAAGTAGTTGCCGGTGAAGCTGCTACCGTTGCCAAGGAAAACCGGTTACACATCATTACCATTGTTGAAAACTATTGCTATCATTCACTGGTAGATATGTTCGGTGATATTCCATACTCCGAAGCGCTTGATATCGACAATATTTCACCGAAATATGATGATGCATTTGAAGTGTACAAATCACTCCTCACTTCAACCAAAACCGCTACCGATGCCCTGAATGCTGCCCATGGCAGTTTCGACGAAGGCGATCTGTATCTGCACGGCGATGTGGCTATGTGGAAAAAGTTCGGGAATACCTTTATCGTCAGAATGGCCATTAACCTTGCTGATGTTGACAATGCTCTGGCTAAAAGCTACATTGAAGGTGCCTATGCCGGCGGATTTGAATTTGGTGAAGATGTTCATCTGGCTTACCCGGGCGGAACCAACTCCAACCCGCTGTTCCAGGATCTGGTTCAAAGCGGACGTAATGACTTTGTTCCGGCCAATACTATTGTGGATATCATGAACAACCTGAATGACCCCCGTCGCGATGATTATTTTGAAATCAACGGCGATGCCTATACCGGAGGTTTGTATGGTTACAGCAACCCGTTCTCACAATTCTCACATATCGCTGATGAAATCCAGGAAGAAACCTACCCAATGGTAATTATGGATTACACCGAACTGGCTTTCTATCTGGCTGAAGCTGCTGCCCGTGGATACAGCGTAGGCGGATCTGCTGAAGATCACTACAAAAACGGTATCAAATCATCTATCTTACACTGGGGTGGTACCGAGCAGGATTTCAATGATTACTATGCTCAGGCTGCAGTTACTTATGCTGCCGGAAGCTGGAAAGAAAAAATCGGAACCCAGGCTTGGCTGGCTTACTACGTCAGAGGATTTGTTGGATATACCTCCTGGAGAAGGCTCGACTTTCCAACGCTGAATATCCCCGAAGCTCCTGAAACTCCGGACGGACAGGTTCCCAAACGTTTCACCTACCCGATCAATGAACAAACCCTGAATGCAGCCAATTACACTGCTGCAGCCGCTGCCATTGGTGGTGATGAAATGAATACCAAATTGTTCTGGGATAAAAACTAAACTACAGGATTTAATCGGCTGATTGTACAATATTTGTAATTATGCAATTACCGGTTTAAAATCCGGATTCCTGAAAAAGGCTGCCTGCCCTCTGACAACCAGAAACAGGCAGCCTTTTATTTTTTTCATTTCATTTCCCTTTTTAACCGTAATAATGCCATCCTTTCATTTCTATCCGTACGCACTGTCTCTCTTTGTTCTGTTTTGGTGTGGAAAGCCGGTTCTGACAGCGCAGCCCTCAGTTTCTCATCTTGACTCTGTTACCCGTGAATTAATTAAGCTTACAGAAGAAACTTACGGAAGCGATCCTATACTTGTTAACGGTAAAAAGTACATCATACCTCATTATCAGGCACAGGGTCATCCGTTTCTATTATCAGATGGGTTTACAAAAGGTAATGTATTCATCAACGGTAAACTTTTCGCCCAGATCCATATGGCCTACGATATTTACAGCGATGAGGTGGTATTCAATACGCCTGTTAATGAGGATAACTATATTTATATTACTCCCGGGAAACTTGCCGTAGATTCTTTCAGCCTGTACAACCTCCTCTTTGTTAATGCCCTCCATTATAAAAATATTGCCCTCGAAAATGGCTACCTTGAATTGGTTTACCAGGGCAAAGTGCTGGTTTTCAGGAAGCATTTCAAAAGTTTTATTCCGGATCTTTCCAAAAAGGGTATTTCCGGACGCTATTCAAAAGCAGGCCGGCACACGTATATATTCAACAATGACCGGCTGTACCCGGTTATAACCCGGAAAATGCTGCTTGACTGTTTCCCGGGAAAGGAGCGCGAAATCAGATCCTTCCTCCGGCAGCACAACATCAAATACTCACAGGCCGGTACTGATCAATTAAAAATATTATTCCAATTTTGTGAAGGGTTTATCCATCATGATTAAGTTAAGAACCCTGCTCATCCTCCTCCTTCTCGGTATCAGGACAGGAAGCCTTCTTGCCCAAACGGGTGAGCGCTATATTACCCGGGATTTCAATCAATTGTCTTTACAAGAATTTATCAGAGCCACCGAAAAGAGGTATAACCTGAAATACTTTATCGTACCTGATTCGCTCCCGGAACTGACTGTTCAGATTACCGGCGATTCGGCAGCTCTTTCGGGTTTACTAAGCGCCCATCTGGAAAAATCGGGGTATGAGGTTTCAGTCGATCATCAGGGTAATGTTTTCCTGTTCAGGAAAACGAAAATACGTACTGAGCTCCCTGAAAATTATTTCTTCCACCAGGTAAAAGAAACGGGTTTGCCCGATAGTTCGATGGCGGTTAAAGCCGATTCGGGCCGGTTTATTAAAACCCGGCGGGAATACATACCCAAAACCCTGACCATTGGCAATAAAAAAGACGGGGTTCTGCTGAAAAGAGCCACCATTCACGGAACGGTCAGAAGGGCTGAAGACGGGTCATCGATTCCCGGCGCCACCATTTATGTAAGTGAAACAGGTTCAGGAACTGTAAGCGATAATGGCGGCATTTTTACCCTTACCCTGCCCAAGGGTAAGTATTCCCTCGAATTCAGGAGTGTTGACTGCGAGGTGGAAAAATACCGGGTAGAAGTGTTGTCAGACGGCCGGATGGATATCACCCTCACCAGAAAGGTTATCATGATGAATGAAGTGACCATTACTTCTCAGGCTAACCACAATGTCAGAGGTATTCAGATGGGGCTGGAGCGGATGACCATCAAAGAAATAAAAGAAGTACCTGTGGTAATGGGAGAGCGGGATATTATCAGGGTGGCTCTCCTGCTGCCGGGGGTAAAAAGTTCGGGCGAAGGAAGCGCCGGATTTAACGTCAGGGGAAGCCCGGCAGATCAAAACATGTTTTATATCAATAATGTACCAGTTTATAACACTTCCCATATTTTTGGTTTTTTCTCAGCTTTCAATCCCGATGTTATCAGTGATTTTCAGTTGTTTAAGAGCAGTATCCCCTCCAGATACGGTGGGCGGCTTTCATCGGTATTTGAAATACAGACCCGGAAAGGCATTCTGAACCAGTTTAACCTGAAGGGAGGAATCAGCCCGGTTACTTCGAGGCTGATGACGGAAATTCCTGTAATCAGAGATAAAATAAGTCTGATGATGGGCTTCAGATCAACCTATTCAGACTGGCTGCTTAATTTTATCAAAGTGCCGGAAGTTAACCAGAGCAGTGGCCGCTTTGGTGATCTCACAGCCAACCTGGCCATTCAGGCCAACAAAAACAACCAGATCAATCTTTTTGCCTATGGAAGCTACGACCGTATCCGGCTGGCTTCACGGATCAACAACGATTACTCCAACCGGGGAGTATCCCTTTCGTGGTTTCATACCTTTAATGCCAATCATGATATGGATGTAAACCTCATCAGTTATTTGTATAATTTTTCCGAAGACAATTACGACTATGCACTATCAGCCTACAGCCTGAACTACAGTCTGGAACATTACGAAGCCAATGCCCGGTTCCATTACAGACTTTCAGACAGACATACCATAAGTTACGGAATCAGTTCGGTGCTTTATAAAGTTGATAACGGAACCTTTGAACCGTTTGACGATCTTTCTGAGATAGAACCGGTGATAATGAGCCGGGAAAAGGCCTTGGAATCGGGAATATTTTTAGAAGATGAGTGGAAAGTTTTACCGCGCTTAACCCTTTCAGGCGGGATCCGGTACAACGATTACGAGGTTCTCGGAGCCGGTGAGATTTTTAAGTACCGGGAGAATTCTCGGTTAACCCCGGAAAATATCACAGACACACTCACCTTTGAAGAAAATGAGGTAATAAGATCATACCAAAACCTGAACTACCGGGCGTCCGTCAATTTTCTGGTAAATAATAATATTTCCCTTAAATTCAGTTACAATACGCTGAGCCAGAACATTTTCATGCTTTCCAACACTATTGCCATATCCCCGAGTGATAAATGGAAACTGTGCGATTACAATATCGAACCTATGACCGGAAATCAGGTGTCGGCTGGGATTTATTCCAACCTGTTGGGAGGAATGTACGAAGTGTCGCTCGAAGGATATTATAAAAAGACAAATCACCTGCCTGAATACCGGGATGGGGCCCGGCTGATTGCCAATGAACATCCGGAGCAGGATATCCTGCCAGGTAAACTCGATGCCTTTGGACTGGAATTAATGATCCGGAAATCAACAGGCAGACTCAACGGCTGGTTTAATTATTCCTATTCCGGATCCGGCGTGGTGGTTAATAATAAAATTACCGGCGAACAAACCAATTTTGGGAAAAGATACCCCTCCAATTACGATCAGCCTCACTCTCTGAACCTGGTTACCAATTACAAATTTTCAAAAAGAGTCAGCGCTTCAGGCAGTGTGGTGTACTCCACCGGACGCCCGGCTACCTATCCCACAGCAGTGTATTATCTGGATGGCCAACGCATTGTGAGCTATTCGTACCGGAACGAATACCGTATTCCGGATTATTTCAGGGTGGATCTTTCCTTAACTTATGAAGGCAATCTGAAGAAGAAAAAGGCAGTTCACGGTTCCTGGGTGCTGTCCGTGTATAACCTTACAGGCAGGAACAACGCCTATTCGGTGTATTTCAAATCGGAAAACGGGTTGATAAAAGGTTATAAAATGTCGGTTTTTGCCACCCCCATTTTCTCCATTACATACGACTTCAAACTGGGAAATTATGCCAAATAGAATTTTTCAGCATGTAATTCAACTCATTGTGCTGCTCCTTGCCGCCACATCCTGTGTGGAGGAATTCTGGCCCGACCTGGGCGGGAAATATCAGGATGCGGTGGTGATTGACGGAATGATCACCAGTCAGCCGGGCCCTTATCTTGTCAAAGTATCCAGATCAATAAGTGTTGGAAATTCCGGATTGGTACCTTTATCCGGTTTTCAGATCATGATTTCAGATAACCTGGGAAATTCAGAAACTTTGCAGGAAATCAGTCCGGGTATCTATTCAACTGCTGCAAACGGAATACAGGGATACCCGGGTTTGAAATACCGGATTCAGGCTGTTTCTCCGGCAGGTAAAGTGTATGAGTCTGAATATCAGGAGTTATTGGAGCCTGTTGAGGTTCAGTCGCTTACAGCCAGGTTCGAAGTGAAGGATCATGAGGGTATCCACCCCGAAGAGGGGTATCAGTTTTATCTGAATACCATTCCGCCGGATACAGCTGACCGTCATTTTATTTGGCGGTTGGAGAGCACTTATGAATATGAAAGCGATTTCAAACTGCGATTCTATTATGCAGGTGTGGTGATACCAGTTACCAATGCTGATTCCCTCCAAACCTGCTGGAAAACTGAGAAAATAAGGGATTTTTTTACTTTTAGCACCAGAGGGTTAAATAATAAGGTCATCAAAGATTTTCCCCTGATTTATGTAAATACTGAAGACAAAAAACTGTCAGTGCGTTATAGTCTGTTGGTCAGGCAATATACGGTATCCGAATCATGCTGGGAATTCTGGAATAATATCCGCGAGCAAAACTCAGGGGAAGGAGAACTGTATGCCAGGCAGCCCTTTCAGGTAAAAGGAAATATTCGTAATCCTGACAATCCGGAAGAGCCGGTTTTTGGTTACTTTGTGGTGGCCGGGCAATCTGACAAACGGATATTTGTGGATCGTCCGATGCCTCCTGTGCATTTTTACTACTCGTTTTGTGAGCTTTCGGAATGGGACTACCAGAATGTGGGTACCATCTATCTCAGTTTACCTTTTGAATGGCCCATATTTCTTACTACCGGTCCGTCAGGCGCCCGGGCCTACCCGCCTCAGGAATGTATCGACTGCCGACTGAGCGGTGGAACTATCGAAAAACCCTCATTCTGGCTCGATCAATAAAACCCGGATGCAGATGAAAAAATTGATATTTTTCTTATGGTTACTAACTGTTATTGTGCTACCTGCCAAAGGCCAGGTAGTTTCAGACCCGGCACTGGTACGCCGCTTTAGTACTGTTTCTGAAGTGGTTCAGTTAACTACCGACCGTACCTTGTATCTTCCGGGTGAAACCGTTTGGTTTTCAGGGTTTGTTTCTGTAAGCACTACAGCTAAGGAAGGAATAAGCAAAGTGCTTTATATTGAGATGTTTGACAAGGAAGGAAATGCTGTTGTAAAGAAAAAATCTGAAGTTAGTCACGGACTTATTTCCGGAGGCTTTAAAATCCCGGATGAACTGGTTACCGGCAATTACGTACTGTGTGCCTATACGCAATTTAACCGAAATCATAAACTGTCCGGATTTTTCAGTAAGCCACTGCTGATCGTGAATCCTGAAATTCCTCTGTCACAAGGGGATCAGCCGGATACGGTACTTTCACACCCGGATCCTGTCAAGTCTTTAAATTCCGAGATATTTGATTTTGAAGGTATGACAATATCTGGTTTAAAACCTGAATATTCAAAGCGGGAGTTGGTAAATTTTACGGTAAACAAGGATACAGCCTTGTTTAAGGGTATTCATATATGGTGCCTGTCGGTGGTTAAATCCGGTACCCTGTTGAGTCATCAAACTACTGATCTTAAGTCTGGAAATGACGCGAAGAATGATTCTTTTGATTCGTTGTTCTGGTTGCCTGAAACGAGAGAAGTAAGTCTGAGCGGGATGATCAGGGATCAAAAGACAGGAGAGCCTGTTCCCGGTTGGCCGGTATTCATGTCAGTACCGGGTGCCAACCCACAATTCCAGATTTGCCGGACTCAAAACAAAGGAGAATTTTTGTTTTCACTCAACCGTTTGGGTGATTCCGCAGAGATCGTGATCAGTGCGGAACGGGATAGTGTTTTGCATCCGGAAATCATGGTTAATCGAAGCTTTGCCAACTCTAAACCATTGAATATCAATTATTATTCCTTGCCGGATGAGAACAGCAGGAATCTGATCACAGAGATGTATATTAACCAGCAGGTTTGCCGGCTTTCTGGTAAACCTGCTAAACCTGTTACCGGGTTGCACCGGACCACACTGTTCAATGCCCCCGATTATACGGTAAAACTCAGGGATTTTGTGGAACTGGGCACCATGCAAGAAGTGTTCAGAGAACTGGTGCCCCAGGTTACTGCCAGGTTAAAGCACGGAAGGTACTTTTTGCAGATGCTGAATGAGGAAACCGGTCGGCTAATTCCATGCCGGTACGTGTTTCTTGATAATGTGTTAATTACCGATATTAATCAGCTGATGGATATTCCGCCCTCAAAAATCGAAAAAATCGAGGTAATCAACCGGAGTTATTATCTGGGTGATTTTGTTTTAGACGGAATGGTCATGATTTATACCCAGACCAATAATTTTGCAGGCTACCGGTTTACCGGTGAATCGGTATTTGTTGATTATCAGGGATTTTCTTTCCAGGAAACGTTTGAAACGATCAGCCACGAAAACAGAACGAATACAGCCATCCGGTACCCTGATTTCAGAACCAGTTTGTTATGGGTGCCGGAATTACGATTTGTAAACGGAAAATCTGCAGTCAGCTTCTTTACTTCCGACCATTCATCTGATTATGACCTCATTCTTTATGGCTTATCGGCCGACGGAATCATTACGTTAAAGGCTGCAACTTTCCTGGTTAATTAGAGTTTGTTTCAGTTTTAATTTATTTCGGACAATTTCGCATTGAAAGTTGTAGTAATTTTGTTGACCGGCATTTCGCGGTTAAATTTATGACAAGGAAACAAGATAAATCCGGATTCATTGATTATCAGTCAGAAAGATCAGGTTTAATGAATGGTTTACCTAAGGATGATGAACCGGGTTCGCTGCCCGATATTCCCAATGCCAGGATCAGACGTGACATTTCGAGACTCATTGCTGAATATACCAGTGATGCTATTGTAATTCTCGACACCGGACTCAAAATTGTTTATGCAAACCCTTTGGTTACCCGGATTTTGGGTTACACACCGGAGGAATTTCTGTTGCTCACACCACATCAGATATTGACCCCCGGATCGTATGCCAAAGTTACCGAAATGCTGGAGAAGATACTGAACCATGATAAGGCAGATACCGGGCCAACAGACGTTTACACCCCGGTTGATCTGGAAGAATTTCATAAGGACGGCTCTATACGCTATGCGGAGGTAACCTATTCGCTGCTTAGGGATGATGAAGGGCATCCTGTTTATTTCTTAACCATTTCCAGAGATATCACCACCCGTAAATTAACCGAAAAAGCCCTGCAGGAAAGCGAAACAAAGTTCCGTCTTATTGCCGAAAATACCTCAGATGGCATTGCTGTTTTCGACAATCAGGGAAACCTTATCTATGTTTCCCCGTCGTATCTTGAACAATTGGGCTATAGTGAAAATGAAGACCTTAAAAGAAATGCCGAAAGTGTTTATAATCTCATTCACCCTAACGACCGTGATGAGACTTTCAAGCAAATTCTGGATTCCATTAAAGATAAAAAAAAGGAACTGACCTATAAATACCGGGTTAAACACAGTAAGGGCTATTATATCTGGAGAGAAGACAAGGCCCGGTTTAACTATGATGAAGAGGGCAATTATGTCAGTGCTTACATGATCTGTCGTGATATAACCGAAAGGATCCGGGCTGAGGAGATGATCCGGGAAAATGAACAGAAATTCCGGGAAATATTTAACTCCGTTCAGGAATCAATTTTTATTATTGATGCCAGTACCGGTGAGTTTCTCGATTGTAATGAACCCTCCATCACTATGTTCGGGTACGGTAACAAAGAGGAAATCCTGAAGGTGTTGCCTGCTGAAATGGGTTTCAGAAAAGAAATCCCCGGATATACGGGCATAATGGAGCATTCCGGACAAGAGACTACTGACGGAATTCATACCTTTGAATGGAAAGCGAGGAGAAAAAACGGTGAATTCTTTATGGCGGAAATAAGCCTGAAACCTACTTATCTAACCGGGGAAAAGAGAATAATTGCCGTGGTTCGGGATATTTCTGAACGAAAGAAAGCCGAAAACGCCCTGTTGGAGAGTGACCGGCTTAAAACAGCCTTTATCGCCAATATAAGTCATGAAATCAGAACGCCCATCAATGGAATGCTTGGATTCACCAATCTGTTGAAAGATTCAGATCTTACTGAGGACGAGAGAAAAAACTTTGTAGAAATTATTCACCGCAACGGACAAAAGTTAATGGGGATCATCAATAACCTGATCGATCTTTCTAAAATTGAATCCGGAGTAATGGATATTATTAATTCTGAGGTTGATTTGAATGAGGAGATGAAGTTTCTGTATAGTTTGTTCAAACCCGAAATGGATAAAAAGGGGATTGCACTGAAATGTGTGGCCGGTTTTCCCAACCCGAAAACCATGGTCAACACCGACCGCGATAAACTTCACACCATCCTTTCGAACCTGCTCAAAAATGCATGGCAATATACGATTACAGGGAATGTGGAATTTGGGTACCGTATTCAAAAAAATAAGGATCCGGAAAAGCATCAGGTAGTGTTTTATGTAAAAGATACCGGTGTAGGAATACCCCTAGAAAAACATGAAGTTATTTTCGACCGTTTTGTGCAAGCCTGTGATACCCATAAAAACAGCCGGCATGGAGCCGGTCTGGGGCTTGCTGTTGCCCGGGCTTATGCTCATGTTCTCAGAGGTAAAATTTGGCTGGAAAGCGAGCCGGACAAAGGATCTGTCTTTTTCTTTTCACTTCCGTATGAAAGTGATAATGAGGTTGCTGTTGATCCGGAAGATCATGATTGGTTGCGTTTTCAGAATAAAAATCAGCAACCTTTTCTGAATATTATGGTGGTTGATGATGATTATCCTTCAGAGCTTCTGATTACCAGGAGTTTGCGAAATGTTGCCAGGATGATGATCAAAGTGCATGACGGGTGTGAAGCCATTGAAACCTGTCGTAAGAATCCTGAAATAGATCTGATTTTAATGGATATTAAGCTGCCCGGTTGCAACGGATATGAAGCAACCCGCCAAATCAGAACCTTTAATGATAAAGTGATTATTATTGCTCAGACATCCCATGGCATGTCGGGCGAGAAGGAAAAGGCCATTCAGGCTGGTTGCAATGATTATATGGCCAAACCTATCTATGTGGAGAAATTGTACCGGATCATTGGCAGGTACTTTAAAGGCAAGGTGCTATAAGTTAAAATTTCGGAATTACCGCGAAATCCGGGCGCGTAAAGATGAATATTATTCCCTGAGAAAGTGCTGTAACCACCCGGGTGTCTATGTGTCTGTTTTTAAATTTAGGTATCTGTGTGTTTATACTTGGAAACACATTAACACACAGGAGTTATGAAGCACATGGAATACAATATTAACCGCATCATTTAAAGTTAACAGCCCTCATACTTTGTAAATTTTATTTTGCTAAATTTACACTTTCAAAAATTTAACACTTATGAGCAATGTCCGATCAGTTCATGTTAAAAATAAGATATTACTTCTTTCAGTGGTGAGTCTGGTCTTTTTTGTCAGGATAGGGTTTTCACAGCAATCCGATACCCTCGACCTGGAGGATATTCTGAAAATGTCGTTCGACGATCTGATGAATACCGAAATTATCAGTGCCTCCAAAGTAAACCAGCCCATACGGGAAGTAGCAGCCACAGTACAGGTGATTACTGCTGAACAGATAAAGGACAGAGCGTATTTTACGCTCGAGGAGGCTCTTTCGGATCTCCCGGGTGTTCAGTTCAGGAACATTCTTGGATTTAACAGTTATGTGTTCATGCGGGGTGCACCCAGCCAGAATAACCTGATATTGCTTTTAGTGGATGGCATCCAGATCAATGAGCTGAACTCGGGCGGTTTTTATGCCGGCGGACAATTCAATCTGGCTGATATTGAGCAGATTGAAGTGGTTTACGGACCGGCTTCTGCCTTATACGGCACCAATGCGGTATCCGGAATCATCAACCTGATCACTAAAAAAGCCACAGCAAAATCAGGAGGCAGGGTAAGTATTGCCGGAGGAAATTTTACTACCGGCGCCATTGACTTTAGTATAAAAAACTATAACGAAAAAAGTGATTTCGGAATATATGTGTCAGGAATGTCGAAAACTACTGAAAAAGCCGATCTGAGAGGCAGTAAAGGCGATAACAACTGGACGGATAATATGGAAAACTTTGAGAACGACCTGTCGTTTAATGTGGTTGCAAATTACAGGAAACTGGAAGCCGGAGTGCTTTTCCAGGAAAAAAAATCATCCATGAGCACTCAATACAAATCGGTGGGGGAGAAGTACCTCGACCGAAATACCCTTTGGGATATTTATTTTCTGAACAGTTATCTCAAATACAACTACTTCACAGCTAAAAAATGGTCGCTTACCTCTACACTGTATTATCGCAATGCAACGGTTCGTCCCAATACCATTGATCATGTTATTAAACCCACCGATTCCACCCCGGGAGATCAGGTGGGGTATTACCGGCCCAACAACCTTACCGGACTGGAAACCCAGCTGAATATCAACCCTGTCAGGCGGCTGCGACTATCAGGCGGTTTTATTGTTGAATTTGAGAATTTGGCAGATGGGTTTTCAATTTCGCACAGCGATTCCGTGAATGTAAAACCTCCGGAGCCTCCCGGACCTGATATGCTGCACAACAGACTAATCAGTTTTTACCTGCAGGCAGAAGTGAAGATCATTGAAGGACTTTCGTTTGTAGGAGGAGTACGTCACGACTTTTCAAATTACTACGGTAACGTGGCGGCACCCAGAACCGGTCTGGTTCTGAACCTAAGGAAATTTTCAGCCAAATTGCTGTATAACAGCGCTTTCAGAGCTCCGAAGCCCTGGGACTACAATTATGGAACCGGCAATAATGGTCTCGATCCCGAAAAAATGCAATCATACGAGATGGCATTGTCCTATCATGTTGCCAAAAATCTGAATTTGGGTGTCTCCGTGTATAATAACCTGATTCACGCCAAGCTGACCAAAGAAACCGATTCGATGGTAGATCGCTGGATTAATAAAGGAAATCTGCAAACTGTTGGTTTTGAATTATATGGAACATTTTCGTACAAAAGGATGTTAATTCAGGGCAACTACAGCTATACCGATTCCTACGACACATCGGATGTTTTTAGTCCTGAAATAGCCCGTCATATGGGGAATCTGGGAATAACGCGTGCTTTCGGAAGCTCCTGGAAACTCAATGTTCGAGCCAATTTCATGGGCGATCGTAAGAACCCGTTTATAATTCCATCTACCGGCGATAATATTATTGAGGATGCATTATTATTTCATGCCTCTGTTACTTATGTTCTCAAGAACAGATTTGAGTTTCAGCTCAAAGTGAATAATATTCTCAACGAAGAGTACTATCACCCGTCAAACCGGTTTGCCGGCAGGTACAGGCAACCCCAGCGATCGTTCTTAGTCAGGGTTACTTATAATATCTGAGTTAATGATATCCGGTATATTGCCATGAAAATTTAAAGACAATGAGCAAGTCAACAAGAAGTTCTTTATTAATGATCTATCTTCTGTTCCTAAGTGTACTGTTGTCCTTAATAACAGTTGGTACATCCTTGCAGGCACAGACCAGGGAATACCTTTTAAAAGCCGGTTACGTTGAGAAATTTACCCACTTTATTGAGTGGCCTGAGGTTTATAACAGTGATGACACGCTTTTCAGGATTGGGATCATGGGAGATCAAAATATGGAATCAGCGCTGAAGGAAATATTTTCCAAAGTCAGTATCCGGAATAAAAGAGTAGTCATAAACCGTTTATCCTCTTTACATGAAACCGGGAAATATCAGATTCTGGTATTTTCCGGCGCCATCAGGAATTTCAGCGAAGTCATTGCCAAAACCTCCGGAAATCCGGTGCTTACCATCAGTGAGCAATCCGGTTATGGGAAAAAAGGGGCGATTATCAATCTGATTGTAGTGGATAATTTTATACGATTTGAAGTTAACCGGAAATCGCTCGAAAAATCTGGTTTGAAAATGAGTAGTTTGCTTTTAAACACAGCCATAATACTTGATTAAGATGAAAGCCAGCATGATATTCAGGAACCTGTCCATAAAAAACAAGATCACAACCATCATTTTATTTGTGGTAGTCTCTGCCATTACTACCGGATTTGTAATTATTGCCACCTGGAATCTTACCCATTTAAAGGCCGACTTTACATCAAATCTTGTAATTAATGCAAGGTTAATCAGTGATTATTGCCTGGTACCCTTGATTTTCGGGGATAAAACACAGGCCTCCGAAACCCTGAAAAGGCTTAAATACATCGAATCTGTTGAAGCCGGACAACTCTATGATACAACCGGAAAAGTATTTGCTTCCTATCCTGAGAACCTTACAGTTATCCCAAAACCGGATATTAGTCTGAAACAAATTTTTGAGCAGAGGGGCGAGTATTTTTATATATCGGAACCAGTGTTCCTTAAAGACAAACTGGTTGGAATGCTTTACCTGCAGGCGCATTCTGCAAGCCTGACCCGCCAGCAGTTGAATCATATCTTTATTCTTTCAGCCATATTGTTGATTCTGGTCTTCTTGTCGTATTTGCTGGCGCTCAATCTTCAGAGAACCATTTCAAAACCGATACTTAACCTGGCCACCTTTACCGAATCTATCTCAAAAACGCATGATTTCTCATTACGGTTTGAGCCCCCGGGACGTGATGAAGTAGGAATATTGTACCGGCAGTTCAACAATCTGCTGGAACAGCTTGAGTTAAAGCAGTCGGAACGCGATCAGGCTGTAAAGGATGTTACTTTTCTGGCGCACGTGCTCAGGAATGTAAATGAGCACATCAGCATTACCGATCTCAATGACCACATCATTTTTGTCAATCAATCGCTCCTTTCCGAGTATGGATATACCGAGAATGAGCTGGTGGGTAAGCCTGTGGAAATTCTGCGTTCTCAGGATAACCCGCCTGAGGTTATTCGTGAAATTTACCCCGAAACCCTCAATGGTGGTTGGCTGGGTGAGTTGAAAAACCGTCGGAAGGACGGTTCAGAGTTTATGGTGCTGCTGATGACTTCGGTTATTTACAACGACAACGGAGAAGCGGTGGCATTGGTTGGGGTCAGTACCGATATTACCGAACGAAAGAAGGTTGAGAATGAGCTGGCTTTATACCGGAATCATCTTGAGGAAATGGTGAAACAAAGAACGGCTGAACTTGAGCAGGAGAAAGAGAAAGCGCTGGCAGCCGACCGTCTGAAATCGGCATTTCTGGCCACTATGTCGCACGAACTGCGCACACCGCTTAATTCTATAATCGGTTTTACCGGAATATTGATGCAAGAGCGTCCGGGAGCCCTTAACCCGGAACAAAAAAAGCAGCTGGGGATGGTGCAGGGAAGCTCAAGGCACCTGCTTGCGCTGATCAATGATGTACTGGATATATCTAAAATTGAGGCCGGTCAGTTAAAAGTTAATCCTGTAACCTTTAATCTGTCTGAAATCATCGAAAGTGTTACCGAATCGTGCCAGCCCCTGGCCGAAAAGAAGAACCTGCAGTTGATCAGCTCGGTAAATCCCACGAAAATAATCATTGAGAGCGACCGCCAGAGGGTTCAGCAAATCCTGATCAACCTGGTGAATAATGCCATCAAATTTACTGAAAACGGTTCGGTGAAGATCGCTTGTACCATTGAAAACGACTTTGCCCGTGTAAGTGTGCAGGATACCGGCATTGGTATCGAGCCCGGAAAAATGGAACTGCTCTTCAAACCATTCTCACAGATTGATACCGGGCTCTCGCGCAAGCATGAGGGAAGCGGACTGGGATTGTCCATCTGCAAAAAACTGCTCGATATTCTCGGTGGAACTGTGGAGGTATCATCAGAATTCGGAAAAGGAAGTATTTTTACCGTGAAACTACCCTTAAAAAAATAACAGATATGAAGCCGTTGATTTTAATCATTGAGGATAATACTCAAAACATGTATATGTTGAACTATCTGCTTGAGAGTAATGATTATTCTGTTTTGCAGGCATTCAGCGGAATGGAGGGGATTGAGATGGCCAAAACCCACAAGCCCGGAGCCATACTGCTTGATATCCAGTTGCCTGAGATGGATGGATATACAGTGGCAAGGGAACTTCGGAAAATTGAGGAATTGAAGAATATCCCCATCATAGCGGTTACCTCCTATGCCATGTCGGGCGACCGGGAAAAGGCGCTGGAATCAGGCGCTACCGGGTATATTGAAAAACCCATTGATCCCGATACTTTCATTTCTCAAATGGAAAAATACTTATAAAACCAACATTTCTTTATATATGATGAAAATTCTGATTGTTGATGACAAACCGGATAATCTCTACCTGTTGGAGGCGATCCTGGACGGCGATGAATTTCAGACTGTAAAAGCACTCAACGGGGCCGAAGCCTGGGAGCTGATGCAAAACGAAACTCCCGACATGATCATTTCCGATATCCTGATGCCGGTCATGGACGGCTTTACTTTATGCCGGCATTGTAAAAAGGACGAAAGTTTCAGACACATTCCTTTCTTTTTTTACACAGCTACCTATACCGATGCCCGGGATGAAGAGTATGCACTCAGCCTGGGCGCTGACCGGTTTATCCTGAAACCGCAGGAACCTGTTAAATTTCTGAAAATAATCTATGATTTTCTGGAGGAGGTAAAGGATCATGCTGTAAAGGAAAGGGAAATCATCCAACAGCCGGAAGAGTATGAGTTGAAAGAATACAATGAGGTGTTGATCCGGAAGATAGAGGATAAAATGATCCAGACCGAAAAATCGGAAAGGGAACTCCGGGTATATGCCACCAGACTGGAAAATGAGATCTCCGAACGGATTAAAACCGAGCAGGCGCTGAGAGAAAGCCGGCAGCTGTTTCAAACGCTGGCGCTGGTATCACCGGTCGGGATTTTCAGAACAAATGCAGAAGGGCGTACTACTTATGTAAATCCGCAATGGTGTGAACTCTCCGGGTTATCGCCCGAACAGGCGCTTGATGATAACTGGATTCACGCGGTTCATCCCGATGACCGGCAACGGGTGCTCGAAAGCTGGTATAAGGATATCAATACCATTGAACATTCATCATCAAGCTACCGGTTTCTCAGAAATGACGGGCGCATCATCTGGGTGATCGGAAACGCGGTTCCGGAGATACTGGATGGCGAAATTATAGGATATGTAGGCACTATCACCGATATCACCGCCATGAAAAATGTTGAGGCAGAGCTGATCAAGGCCAAAGAAAAGGCCGAAGTCAGTGATAAACTGAAAACCGCTTTTCTGAACAGCATCAGTCATGAAATCCGTACCCCTATGAACGGAATACTGGGTTTTGCCGAACTGCTGAAAGAACCGGACCTCGAAGGGGAAGAACAGAAGAAATATATTGAGATGATAGAACAAAGCAGTGAGCGGATGTTGAATATCATTACCGATATTGTAGACATCTCACGAATTGTTTCCGGAGAGATCTCCATATCCAATTCCGGATTTGATCTCAAGGTCGAAATAGATAATCTGATCTCTGAGTTTCAAATCAAAGCTGCCGAAAAGGGACTCAGGTGGATAAACAGCAGTCCCGTTCCGTTAGCGCCGGTTACCATGTATACCGATAAGGGAAAATTAGTTTCAATTCTGACCAAAATACTCAGTAACGCCGTTAAGTTTACCAGTCAGGGCTTTATAGAATTCGGGTACAGTTTTGAGATGAAAGAAACCGGCAGAAAATATCTGCTGCCTTCAACGGCTGAATACATTACATTTTTTGTTAAAGATACCGGAATTGGAATCCCACAGGATAAACAGGCAACCATTTTTGAACGTTTCGCCCGGGCAGATATCGAAGATAAATTTGCCAATCAGGGAGTTGGACTGGGGCTATCCATTGCCCAGTCATATGCCGGGATGCTGGGCGGGAAAATAACGGTAGAAAGTGAACCGGGTAAGGGTAGCATTTTCTGGTTAACCATTCCCTGTAAATAAGCCAAAATAAACCATAATACCATTCCCTGTTTTTGGAAATTAAACCTATGATAATTGTAGAACTAATCTTCAATCTGGCCCTGCTGATCTCTATCAGTGTATTGTCGGGCTTTGTCGACCAGCGGTGGAAAAGAAGTACCCTGGATGGAAAAGTCATGCAGGGAATCCTGTTCGGCGGAGTAGCGCTGCTGGGTATGATGAACCCGTTTTACTTTTCCCCCGGAATTATCTTCGACGGAAGAAGCGTAGTGTTGAGCCTGTGCGCCCTGTTTTTCGGCCCTGTTTCAGGAGTAATAGCTGCTGCCATTGCTTTTTTTTACAGGCTTTTACTTGGCGGAAGCGGTGTCTTTATGGGATTATCGGTGATTATTGCATCCACTGCTATTGGAACCGCCTTTTATTATCTGGCCAAACAAGGAAAGTTCCGCAAATCAGGATGGCAGTTATACATTGTTGGAATATTGGTTCACATCGTTATGGTTATCCTTATTGCAGCCATTCCGTCATCCATGCGAAGAGAAACCTTCAATACCCTGACTATATCAATCTTAGGTATCTATCCGGTAGCCACAGCTTTAATAGGAAAAATACTCAAGGATCAGGAAGACAGTACAGAACGCTGGCGGGCTGAACAAGCCCTCAGAGAAAGTGAGGCACGGTACAGAGGTTTATTTGAGAATTCATTGTTGGGAATCTCAGAAACCAGCGCCGATGGCCAACTACTTGCCGGAAACCGCAGGTATGTTCAAATGTTTGGATATGAATCGATTGAAGAAATGAGGAGTGAAATAAAGAATATGGCAAATCTGTTTGTTACTCCATTCGAAAGAGAAAAAGTGATACACTGGATTAATTCATCACATAGTGTCGACCCCATCGAAATTACTTTTAAACGTAAGGACGGCAGCCATATGGTACATCTGGTGGCGCCCAGAGCTATCAGATTGCCCGACGGAACCCCTGTCCGTTTCCAAAGCAGTCATATAGATATCACCGACCGGAAAAAGGCAGAAACAGAGTTGATCAGAGCAAAAGAAAAAGCGGAAGAATCCGACCGGCTGAAATCGGCTTTTCTGGCCAATATCAGTCATGAAATAAGAACTCCCATGAACAGTATAATGGGTTTTTCCGAATTGTTAAAGAATCCTCATTTTGATGCCGGTGAAATCGACCTTTTTGTCAGCAATATCCGGAAAAGCAGTGACAGAATGCTAAACACAATCAGTCAGATCATTGAAATATCCACCATCGAATCCGGACAATCAGAACTCCTTTTTACAGAAACCAATATCAATAAGCTGTTACAACACATATATGATCAATTTAAACCGGAAGCTGATGAAAAACAATTGTCATTAATATGCCTGACACCGCTGCCTGATCAGAATGTTAATTGCGAAACCGATTCCCGGAAACTAATGACCATACTCGCTAATCTCCTGGCAAATGCTGTAAAATATACGCATTCAGGTTCTGTCAGTTTCGGGTATTATCCGAATCAAAACCCGGATCGGGAATCTAAGGCTTTGGTCTTTTTTGTTAAAGATACAGGAATTGGTATCTCCAAAGACAGACATCAGGCTGTTTTTGAACGCTTTGTACAGGCTGATATTGAAGACCGGGAAGCCCTTCAGGGTGCAGGACTTGGTCTTACCATTGCCAAAGCCTATTGTGAAATGCTGGGAGGAAGAATCTGGCTGGAAAGTGAACCCGGAAAAGGCGCTCAATTTTACTTTGAGATCAATACAATCATGTCGGGAGAATCAGTAAACGACATTGAATCAACCCGTAATACTATGGAAAACCAATCATAAATCCTGTTTTCTATGCGAAAAACCATCATAATTTGCCTCTTGACCCTAATATCAGTTACCCTCTGGGGAGCCCGTCCCGATACTGTAAAACTCCGGTTACGCTGGAAGCATCAGTTTCAATATGCAGGGTATTACGCCGCCATTGAAAAAGGATTTTACAGAGATGCCGGTCTTGACGTTCATCTGGTTGAACCGGTTGACGGTGAAGACCCGTCCCGCGCGGTTTTCGATAAAAAGGCCGACTTTGGAATTGGCACTACCGATGTGCTGATGATGAAGGCAAGTGGTGAATCGCCTGTTATCCTTGCATCCGTTTTTCAGCACTCTCCGCAAATTCTCATAGCCTCTGTTAAGTCCGGCATCGATAATATTAATGACCTGACCGGTAAAAAAGTGGCTATTGAACCCAATGCTGCCGATCTGATCGCACTGATGAAAACCCAGGAAATCAGCCTGAATGATTTCAGGTTGATTTCCCATGATTACAACCTTACAGAATTTCTTTCAGGGGAGATTGATGCCATATCGGCTTATTCTTCCGATGAACTATTTGAACTCAGGCAATATAATTTTGAGTATGTGACCTTTTCACCCATTCAGGCAGGTATCGATTTTTATGGCGAAGTGTTGTTCACTTCCCGCGAATATCTGGAAGCCAATCCCGATCTTGCCGGCCGGTTCAGGGAGGCTTCACTCAAAGGCTGGCAATATGCCATGGAACATACGGATGAGATGGTTCAGCTGATATTTGCGAGATACAGTAAAAGGCACAGCATACCCCACCTGAAATATGAGGCAGAACAGATGAAATGGATGATACTGCCCGAAGTGGTGGAGATAGGCTATTCCAACCCCAAAAGATGGAATGCCATCCTGAAAACCTACCAGGATTTGGGACTGATTGACAGTTCAGTGAGCACCAAAGGATTGTTGTATGAAGAATATAGTAAGAAGGAACATCCTGTTACTTTGGGCTCTGTATTTGCGCTGCTGGGAATATTTACAGTGATCGCTGCCATTGTATATTTTGTGGTTAATGCCAACCGGAGGCTCCGGCTTGAAATAAAGAAAAAAAACACCATCGAAACCGAACTTCGTGAAAGCGAAGAAAAATACCGCACCCTCGTTGAAGCCATGTCAGACGGCGTATACCGCAGTACCCATGATGGCAGATTTGTGGAAGTTAACCCGGCTCTGGTGAGAATTTTGGGGTACGATTCAAAGGAAGAATTATTATCAATTGATATTAAAACCCAGTTGTATTTTGCCGAAGAAGAACGTGAGAGCGCCGATCTGGTTCAAAAACAGGAAGAAATGGCCGTTTTCAGACTGCGGAAAAAAGATGGCAGCGAAATCTGGGTCGAAGATCATGGACGACATATTTTGGACGAAGCGGGCAATATCAAATATCATGAAGGCGCCTTGCGCGATGTTACCGAACGAAAGCTGATACAGGATGAACTGGCAAGAAGTGAAGAAAGATACCGGACCCTCGTCGAAAACATGGGCGAAGGAGTAGGTTATACCGATACTGAGGAAGAATTTGTTTATGCCAATCCTTCGGCTGAAAGGATCTTCGGAGTGGAACCCGGCATGCTTACAGGAAAGAGCCTGTGGAGTTTTATTCTGCCGGATCAGGCAGAATTCATCAAAGCCGAAACGAACAAAAGAACCAATGGAAAAAGCAGTGTGTTTGAGATCAGGATCGTATCGGAAGACAGGAAGGAAAAAACCTTGCTGATAACTGCCACGCCTTCTTTCATGCATGGAAAGTTCAGCGGAACCTTTGCCATTTTCCGGGATATTACCGAACGCAAACAGGATGAAGAAGAAATCAGAAAGAAGAATGAAGAACTGCATATACTCAATGTTACCAAGGATAAATTTTTCTCCATCATTGCCCACGATCTTAAAAGCCCTTTCAACACTATTGTAGGGTTCAGTGAATTACTCATTGAAAATATCAAAAGTAAAGATTACGAGGAAATAGAGAAGTATGCAGGCATCATTCTCGAATCGTCGGAAAGAGCCATGGAATTGCTGATGAACCTGATGGAATGGGCTATGACCCAAACCGGCCGGCTTGAGTATAAACCGGAATTGCTCAATATATCCGTTCTGCTAAAGGATCTGATGAAATCTTTCATCGACGCAGCCGGACAAAAATCTATTTCACTCAAAGTCATTTACCCTGAAGGAATTGAGGCTTTGGCCGACCGCCAGATGTTAAGCACGGTCCTTCGTAATCTGATCTCAAACGCCATTAAATTTACCCGGACCGGTGGGGAGATCATCGTAAAAGCTGAGGTTCTTTCCGGCGAAATCTGTATTTCAGTCAAGGATAACGGTGTGGGAATACCTGAACAGGCCTTGTCGAAGTTGTTCCGGATAGATCAAAACTATACCACCAAAGGGACAAATATGGAAAAAGGCACCGGTCTGGGTCTTATCCTGTGCCGGGAATTCGTTGTAAAACACGGGGGCAGAATTTGGGTGGAAAGCCAGCCTAATAAAGGGAGCACATTCAGTTTCACCCTGCCGGTACATTCAATACAAATTTAAGCCAATCACCAAATATGGATGTTGTTAAAAATCAAAATGATAGCATGGAACAGCCGTTAATCGACAGGATCAGGGAACTGGAGCGGGAACTTGAAGAACAAAAGAGAACCGTGCAGGCACTACATGAAGACCTCGACAAGTTTCATAAGGCTTTCCAGTCGAGCCCCTATATGATTGTGATCACACGTCTTTCTGACGGTAAACTGCTGGATGTTAATGACACATTTCTCAGGCAAACCGGTTATTCCAGGGAGGAAGCGCTTAGCAGCTCAAGTATCCTGATGAATCTGTGGGTAAATATAGAAGACAGAAACCAGGTGGTTAATGACTTACAAAACGGTATTGATGTGACTGCACGTGAATTTACCCTCAGGGATAAATATGGCAGCACCATCATCGGTTCTTTATCATCACGAATGGTGAACGTTTGGGGTGAAAAATGTGTGGTTTCGAGCATAGAAGATGTGACAGAACAGCGGCAGGCAGAAAAAGAACTGCTCGATAGCCGTAACCGGCTTTCCCTGTTCTTTAATCAATCCATTTATGGTTATTACTTCAGTAAAATGGATGAACCTTTGGATTGGGTGCATACAGAAAACAAAGATGAGGTGATAAAAACCATTGCCTTCAGGCAGGTAATTACCGAAATCAATGAGGCGATGTGCCTTCAATATGGTACAACCTGTGAAAAAATGCAGGGCAGGAAGCTCTCTGAATTTTTCAAACACAATGAGAATGCCGGATTGGAAAACAGACGGAAACTGTTCGACCAGGGGTATCTTCATTCTGTAACCAACGAATTGAAAGACGATGGCACACCGGTTTGGATTGAAGGCGATTACCGTTGTGTGTATGATGATCAGGGAAGGATAATGGGGACATTCGGAGTTCAGATTGATATCACGAACAGGGTATTGGCTGATCAGGAAAAATCAGCCATCATGAAGCGTGAAAAACAGGCACATGAAGAACTGAATACCTTTTTAAACCGCATCAGCGATGGTTTGGTTGCTTTCGATTCTGAAATGAACTATGTGTTTGTAAATGAGGCCGGAGCACGCCTGTTGGGACGTAAACCGGAGGAACTGATCGGGAAGAATTACTGGACAGAGTTTCCGGAAGCATCCAAAACGCCATTTGCCAATAACTATGTAAGAGCCCTTCAAGAACAGGTATCTATCTCCTTTGAAGAATACTATGCGCCTTGGAAACGTTGGTTTGCCAATACTATCTATCCATCAGGCAATGGGATTTCGATTTTTTTCCAGGAAATTACCGAACGCAAGAAGAATGAAATTATTCTGAAAGAAGAACGGCTCAGGTTGGAAGGGATCATTAAAGGAACCAATGCCGGTACCTGGGAATGGAATGTGCAAAGCGGCGAAGTGATATTCAACGAACGCTGGGCCGGAATCATCGGATATAACCTTAAAGATTTGGAGCCGCTTTCAATTGAGGTATGGCAAAGATTTGCCCATCCTGACGATCTTAAAAAAAGCAACGAACTGTTACAACGCCACTTCGCAGGTGAACTCGATTATTACGAGTGTGAAGCACGAATGAAACATAAAAACGGCAGCTGGGTATGGATACTTGACCGGGGAAAAATATTGTCGCGTACTCCTGATGGAAACCCGCTTATTATTATGGGCACTCATCAGGATATCACGGAGCGGAAATTAGCAGAAGAAGCGTTGAAAGAAAGTGAATCACGTTATAAAAATCTGTTGGCTAACCTCAATGTAGGCATCGTGGTTCATGCACCGAATACCAAAATTACCTACTATAACAACAAAGCGCTTGAAATCATGGGTCTCACCGAAGATCAGGTTTTGGGCAGAAGTGCGCTTGATCCGGAATGGGGCTTTATCGACGAGCATGAGAATGTTCTTCCGTTAGAACTTTACCCGGCTATAAAAGTATCGCAGGATAAAAAACCGATAAAAAACCAGATTGTTGGTGTAAGAAAACCCGAGGATGGGCAGATGAAGTGGGCCACTGTGAACGGACTGCCGGTGTTTCATCCGGATAATCCGGAGCTGTTAACCGAAATCATAATCAGCTTCATCGATATTACCGATCTGAAAACTACCGAAAGCGCCCTCAAGGAAAGCGAAGGCAGGGTGAGAGCAAGGCTGGATGCTGTTATGTCACCGGAAGGCGATCTGGGAATGCTTGAACTTGCCGATATCATTGATGTGAAAGCCATCCAGAATATTATGGATGATTTTTATCAGCTCACCCGGATTGGTGTAGCCATCATCGATCTGGAGGGAAAAGTCCTGGTGGCCACCGGGTGGCAGGAAGTGTGTGTCCGGTATCACCGAATGCATCCTGAAACCCGTCAAAACTGCATCGAAAGCGACTCGGTATTGTCATCAGGCATTGAACCTGGAAAATTCAAAGTGTACAAATGCAAGAACCATATGTGGGATATGGCCACGCCAATCGTGGTGGGCGGCAGGCATGTGGGCAACCTGTTCCTCGGTCAGTTCTTTTTTGATGATGAAATTCCGGATTTTGATGATTTTAAGGATCAGGCAAAAAAGTATGGCTTTGATGAAGAAGAGTATATAAAAGCCCTCAATGAAATTCCACGATGGAGCCGACAGACTACTGAGCGGGTCATGAGTTTTTATACCCGGTTTGCCGAATTGGTTTCATTACTGAGTTATGGCAATCTGAAACTGGCCCGGTCTCTCGAAGAACAGAAAAGAACCGAGCAGGCCCTCCGGTACAGTGAGGAACTGCATCGAAAACTGCTGACCACCGTACCCGACCTCATCGTGAGAACCGACCTGCAGGGAAATGTGGTGTTTGTGAATGAATTTGGATTAAGAAACTTCCCGTTTCTGACTCCAACTGATCTTCTGGGCAGAAATATGCTCAATTTCATCGCTGAAGAGGATATGGAAAAAGCGCTTACCAATACCCGGCTGATGTTCAACGGCCCCCTTGGCGTAAAAGAATACCGGTTTACAATCAAAGGACATGAGAATCTGATATGCGAAGTAAATGGAGATGTATTGTATGATTCTGACAATCAGCCTGTAGGTATGGTTTACCTGATACGGGATATTACGGAAAGAAAGAAAACTGAGGAAAAGATCCGGGAAAGTGAAGAGCGTTTCCGGTTATTGGTAAAAAACTCATCTGACTCCATATGTACCATCAATCCGGATGGCATTATCACCTATATCAGTCCGGCTATTGAGAGAATTACGGGATTTGCCCCTGATTATTTTCTGGGAAAACCCTATCCTTTAATTGTACATCCTGATGATCAGCCGGAATTATCCGTAATTTGGAACAAAGCTGTTTCAAATCCGGAGAAATTATTGACGGTACAGTATCGTGTGGTTCATAAAACCCGGCAATGGGTATACCTTGAAGCGCTGGGACAAAACCTCTTCCATATTCCGGCCATTGAATCCCTGGTGGTAAGTATCAGAGATATTACCGAAGTCCGGCAGTCCCACCTGATGGCTCAAATCCAGATTAATGTGGCCCGATCGGTTCTGTCAGCTGAAAGCCTTCATGAACTTATAGTAATTGTGAAGGCCGAACTTGGAAAAATCATGGATACCTCACATTTCAGTTTTGCTTTGTATTTGGCTGAAACCGACACTTTAAAGTATTTTGGATTAACCGGAGACCCGGATTCATTCCGGGAGATGCCTGCCGGAAGCACAATCCCCGGAGAAGTTGTAAAATCAGGCAAAACCACGGTTCTGAAAGGTGATGAAATTGAAACGTTTGCCAGTCAGCATCACCTGGCATTGCCCGGAAATCTTCTCAAATTCTGGATTGGAATTCCTGTTTTGGTGCAGGGCAGACCAGTCGCCATCATGGTATTGGAAGTCAACACAGAGTCATTCGGATTTTCAGCATCCGACCAGGCCTTGCTGGAAATGATTGCCCATGAAACCGGAATATTCATGGATCGAAAAAAAATCCTCGAAGACCTCCTGGATGCCAAGGAAAAAGCCGTGGAATCCGACCGGCTTAAAACCGCTTTCCTGGCCAACATGAGTCATGAAATCCGTACCCCGATGAATGGCATCCTCGGCTTTGCCAACCTGCTCAAAGAACCCGGCCTATCCGGTGAAGAACAACAAAAATTTGTGGGGATCATTGAAAAAAGCGGCGAAAGAATGCTCAAAATTATCAATGACCTGATAGATATTTCGAAAATTGAAGCCGGACAAATGGATATCGCCATCTCAGAAACTAATATCAATGAACAGATCGAATTTCTCTTTAACTTCTTTCAGCCTGAAGCAGAGAAAAAGGGATTGCAGTTCCATTTCTTCAAAGGACTGATATCCAGTAAAGCAACGATTCTAACCGACCGCGAAAAGCTGTACGCCATTTTGACGAATCTGATAAAAAATGCACTGAAATATACGCCTTCAGGTACCATTGAGTTTGGATATTATCTCGAAACCCCATCCCACCTGTTTAACCGGTTTTCTTCACTTACTTCAACAGCCATTTCCGCAATTCATTCACCAGACTCATCTCTATCCGGTCGTGAACTACTGTTTTACGTAAAAGATACCGGAATTGGTATACCAAAAGACCGTCAGCAAGCCATATTTGAAAGGTTTATACAAGCCGATATTGAAGACCGGAAAGCGTTTCAGGGTGCTGGTCTTGGGCTGGCTATTACCAGGGCTTATGTTGAAATGCTGGGCGGGAAAATTTGGGTGGAAAGCGAAGAAGGAAAAGGCTCGGCATTTTATTTCACTCTTGGATACCAGGTACCCAAAAATAAGGGGCTGGAGAATGGTGCCATCAAAGAAGAAAAGGTGGAACTGCCCGCCGCGAAAAAGCTCAAAATCCTGATTGCTGAAGATGATACTGCCTCTACACTGTTTTTAACCACCTCCCTGAAATCAATTGCCACTGAGTTTATTTCCGTAAGATATGGTGATGAAGCGGTCAGAACTTTCACAGGTCACCCGGATATCGACCTGGTACTCATGGACATCCGGATGCCGGGCATGGACGGACATGAAGCGGCTCGTCTGATCCGTGAGTTCAATACCAAAGTGATTATCATTGCCCAAACAGCCCACGGCCTGGCCGGCGACCGCGAAAAAGCGCTCGAAGCCGGTTGTAATGATTATATTGCGAAACCTATACGAAGAGAAGAACTGATGGGTATAATCAAAAAGTACTTTTAATCCGGACAAATTTAACCGGCGGGCAGCGGAACCCATTCCGTTTCTCCGGGAACCACTTTAATTTCCTGGTTTTGCCAGGCAGTTTTTGCCTGTTCAATTACTGCCTTATCTGAATTCACAAAATTCCAATGGAGGCAGGTCGTTCTTCAATGATCATTTGAAAATCCATCATAACTTCAGTTTCGTTTTGGTCATTCAAACTTTAACCAGCTTGGTAATTATCAATCCCCTGCCTGTGTTTTGACTGATCAGATAAACCCCTGGTTGCAGGGGGCTTATATCGATGGTAACTTCCCGGGTTTCTGCTTCTGTCTGATGAACCAACAAACCCGTCAGGTCATGGATTTTAATGGTACCTCTGATGGCATTTTTCACTTTAATCTGATCAACAGCCGGATTCGGGCTTACCATCAGGGAGGTCTTGTCGGGAGAATGAATGGCATTGGGTTGGGTAGTCAATCCAAATCCGTATTCAAAAAGCGGATAATAGGGTGACTGGCCATAATTGATGGGCTCCTGCGAAATACCGGTGGGCCAGCTGTGGGATAGCTTCCCGGTGAAACCGTAACTTCCGAAGAGTACATCGGTGATACCGGTAGCCTCAGTGCCCGGCAGCCAGCAGGCTACAAAAGCATCGGCATCTGCTATTACCTGTGAAACCATCATGGGACGGCCACTGAGTAGTAAAACAACATAAGGAATATTGAGTTCTTTCACCTTATTGATGATGTTCAGTTCTGCTGCGGTGAGCTGTGGATTCTGGGAGTCGCCCTGTCCTTCGGCATATGGCGTTTCACCCACAACCACTATGGCATAATCTACCGGTTCGGTAGTGGCGCCATTGATGGAGTACACCACATTGGCAGCTCCTCTGACACTTTTCACAGCTTCCAGAATAGTAGTACCTGAGGTAATGGTACCGGTACTGCCTTGCCACGAAATGGTCCAGCCACCGCATTGTGATCCGATATCGTGGGATTTGGAACCCGCCACCAGTATTTTTCCGGTGGTTTTTGAAAGCGGGAGCAGGTTATTCTCATTTTTCAGTAATACGGCTGATTTCCTGACAGCCTCGCGGGCGATCGCGCGATGGGCATCACAACCCAAACTGTCTTTCAGAGCTGTAGTGGCATACCTTCTTTCAAACAACCGCATCCGGAACTTGATGGTCAGGATCCGTTTCACAGCATCGTCGATACGGCTTACAGGTACTTCTCCTGAATTCACCAGTTCCCTGAGGTTGGTTATAAATTCGAGTGGCCGGTACGGTTCCATAAACATGTCGATGCCGGCATTCACCGACATTTTCACGGCGGTTTTAAAATCATCAGCAAGGTATTTCACCCCTTCCCAGTCCGAAACCGTAAATCCTTCAAATCCTAATTCTCCCTTTAACAGGTCCGTGATCAGGTACTGATGGCCGTGACATAACTGGCCGTTCCAGCTGTTGAAGGAAATCATCACAGAGCCCACCCCTGCGTGGATTGCTTCGATATAGCCAGGAAGATGAATGGCTCTCAGCTCAGCTTCAGAAATGGCCGAGTTACCGGCATTGGTACCGTTCTGGGTTCCGCCATCCGCTATAAAATGTTTGGCACAGGCCAGAATTCCGTGAGGATCACCCACTGAGTCACCCTGATATCCCAAAACAGCAGCTCTGGCCATCATCACCTGCAGTTCAGGGGTTTCTCCAAATCCTTCATAGGTTCTGCCCCATTTAATGTTACGCGGCACTGCAATACAGGGGCTGAATGTCCAGTTAAGCCCGGTAGCCCTTACTTCAACTGCAGTAGCCCTGGCACACTCTTTCACCAGTAAAGTGTCCCCGGTACAGCCCAGCCCGATATTGTGAGGAAAGATGGTAGCACCCTTAACATTATTATTGCCATGTACCGCATCAATTCCATATATAATTGGGATTTTGAGCCGGGTAGTAAAGGCGGAGTTCTGCATGCCGTTATACATGCTGATCCAGCTATCCACTGAGTTGTTTCCGGGTACACTGCCTCCTCCGCTCAATATTGAACCCAGAAAAGAGTTTTTGATCACGGAGTTTATATTTTCAAAATTTCGTTCGGTTTGTACCATCTGCCCGATCTTTTCATCGAGGGTCATCCTGGATACAAGGTCATTTACCCTTTCAGGTACAGAGGCAGTAGAATCAAGGTAAACCTGAGTGATCCCGGTTACGGGAACCAACAGCAGTGAAACCGGAATAACTATGGAGAAAATATGCTTAAGAACTTTTGAGAAATCAATCATGTTTTTTTCTTATTATTTTCGGCAAATTAAATGATTTTGCGGTTATAGTTCAAATTATAATTTTATTAATTTCGACCCTCGTTTGACTTTGTAAAAGTTCATCTCCAATCCGTACCCAATGAATAAAAATCCAGGACATGAAGACCCGTTGAAACGTCTTCAGCATGAACACCGGGAGCGCATTAAGGAATTAAATGCCATCAACCGTACCTCCGATGTATTGAAACAAAACCTTTCGATTCCGGATGCCCTTCAGCATATTGTTTTGTTTCTCCCCGATGCCTGGCAATTCCCCGAAGATACAGTAGCCAGTATTTCCTATGAAGGTAAACTGTATAAAAGCAAATATTATCGCCATACCCAGTGGTGCCAGAAGCAGGATTTTGACACTATCGACGGCAAAAAAGGTCAGATTGAAGTTTGCTATACCCGTGAGTTTCCTGATAATTTTGAAGGTCCATTTCTGCGCGAAGAAAGAAACCTGCTGGCCAACCTTTCGGTAATGATTGCCGGATATATCAACACCATAAGAAGCCGCGAAGGAAAGGTGTTTACAATGGAGCGGCTGAAAGAACTTTCGGCTATCAACCAGACCACCAGCATTCTTAAAGAGGGAAAATCGATTGAGGAAACCCTGCAGCATATCGCATTGTATCTTCCAAAAGCCTGGCAATACCCTGAATTTTGCCACTGCAGAATTATTTTTGATGATAAGAAATATAAAACACCGGGATTCAGAGAAACCAAATGGATGATCAGTTCTTCCTTTGAAACCATCGACGGGAAAAATGGCGGTATTGAGATTTACTACACCAAGGAATTCCCGGAAATTGATGAAGGCCCTTTTATGAAGGAAGAACGGCACCTGATTGATAACCTGGCCGGTATCATCACAGGGCACCTGAACAGTATCAAAGGCAGGGTAATCTTGAAAAAATCCCAGCATGTAAAATTATCTCCCAAAGAAAACAAAGCCATCAGCTCCAGACAGTTATTGCAGCTTTTCCTCAATAAAAACAACCAGGACCGGGATGTTTATCACGATCTGATGATGTTCAAGGTGAAGGAAATTCTGCTGGTAGCCAACCTTTACGATGCCTATAGTATAGAGAAAGAAGGGCGGTTTTCGGAATACGTGCTGGGTCCGTATTATCAGCTGCAACTTACCACGGTGCCCCGTATTACAGGGGTTTCGTCGCCCGAGGAGGTGTTTGACCAGATGCACCAGAAACACTTCGACCTGGTAATAGTAATGGTAGGCGCAACATCAAGCGGCCCTGCCGACCTGGCTGTCAGTATAAAATCCGAATTCCCCTATATCCCCATTTTTCTGCTGCTGAATAATAACCGCCTTATTCCTTATTTTGAGGAAAAGAAGGAAATTACCAAAGCCATTGACCGGTTGTTCTCGTGGAACGGCGATTCCAAGATATTCTTCGCCATGATCAAACATGTTGAGGACAAGATCAATGCGGACAATGATACAGCGGTGGGTCTCGTACGGGTGATTCTTTTAGTGGAGGATTCGCCTAAATACTATTCCCGCTACCTTCCGATGTTGTATCACATCGTGATGGAACAAACGCGGCGAATTCTCGAGGATGTAAGTACTGACGATCTGTACCGTGTTCTCCGGATGCGTGCCCGCCCGAAAATCCTGCTCGCATCATCATACGAAGAGGCGCTGGCCATTCTGAACAATTATAAAGACTTCCTCCTTTGCCTCATTACCGATGTGAAATTCAACAGAGAAGGTGTCCTGGATGAAGAAGCGGGTTTTGAACTGGTGAAAGTAGCCAAACAACTCATCAAAGATCTGCCCTGTGTAATTCAGTCGTCCGATATGGATAATGCCCCAAAGGCTCATGAACTGGAATCCACTTTTATTGATAAGAATTCTGAAAGCCTCCTGCAGGATTTTAAGAGTTTTATTACCCATTATCTTGGGTTTGGTAACTTTATCTACCGCGATAGTTCCGGGCGCCAGGTAGCGGAAGCAAAAACCCTCCAGGAATTTGAACGGCTGCTGCGCTCCATACCTGATGAATCACTTCTTTACCATGCCCGGAAAAACCACTTTTCCCTCTGGCTGATGGCCCGGGGTGAAATTCAGGCTGCCAAAATTCTCAATCCCAAAAAAGTTTCTGATTTCAAGAGCTCTAAAGCACTCAGGGATTACCTGATCAGCGTGATCCAGAAATTCAGGAATGAACAGGATAAAGGCAAAGTGGTTCCATTTGAAAGAAATTCCATTACTGATGAAGCCAACATTGTGAGCATCTCCTCGGGTTCACTGGGAGGAAAAGGCCGTGGACTGGCTTTCATCAATAACCTGATTTATAATTTCGATTTTGGACAGTATGTTCCCAATATCAATATCCGTACTCCCAAAACCTCTATCATCGGGACTGAAGAATTTGAGTATTTTATGGAGCGTAACGGATTGTATGACAAGGTGTATAATGAAGATGATTTTGAAGTAATCAAACAATACTTTCTCGATGCAAAGCTGACTGAAACTACTCAGAAACGGTTACGTATATTACTCGAAGTCATTACAAAACCCATAGCGGTAAGATCTTCGGGGCTTTTTGAGGATTCGCTCATGCAGCCGTTTGCCGGCATATTTGAAACCTATCTTTTGCCCAATAACCATCCCGAGATCGAAGTGAGGCTGGCACAGGCCATGGATGCTGTTAAACTGGTTTACGCATCGGTGTACTCCAAAACCGCAAAGGATTATATAAGGGCGGTTCATTATAAAACCGAAGAAGAGCGGATGGCTGTGGTAATACAGGAGGTGGTGGGTAATCAGTATGACAATTATTTTTATCCGCATATTTCCGGAGTGGCTCAGTCGTATAATTATTATCCTTTTTCACATATGAAACCTGAAGAGGGTTTTGCCGTACTGGCGCTCGGTTTGGGTAAATATGTGGTGGAAGGGGAAAAAGCCTACCGGTTTTCTCCCAAATATGCCAATATAGAAATCAATTCTCCCAAAGACCAGTTCAAGAATTCACAGTTGAAGTTTTTTGCCGTGGATCTCTCCAAAAAAGAGGTGAATCTGATGGAAGGTGACACAGCCGGATTAAGTTATCTGGATATCGATGTTGCCGAAGACCACGGGAATCTGAGACATTGTGCCTCCGTGTACAACATTACGAATAATACCATTACTCCGGGGCTCAATCAGCCCGGCGCACGGATTATCAATTTTGCCAATATTTTGAAATACAATTATATACCACTTGCCAGAACCATTGAAGTGGTTTTGGATGTGTTTAAAGAAGCCCTTGGGTCACCGGTGGAAATTGAGTTTGCCGTGGATATCAATAAAGACAAAGAGCTCAGGGCATCGTTCTACCTGCTGCAAATTAAGCCATTACTGGGATCAGCACAGGATTATGTAGTTGATCTCAATTCGGTTAATCCCGATAAAATGGTGCTGCTGTGTGAAAAGGGAATGGGCAACGGGCTCATTGATTATATCACGGATGTTATCTATGTGGACAAAGACCTGTTTGATAAATCGAAAACAGTGGAAATGGCGGCAGAAATTGAAAAACTGAACGATCAGATGGGATCCGAAGGCAGGCAATATGTGCTGATCGGACCGGGAAGGTGGGGAACCCGAGACCGTTGGATCGGAATACCTGTTAACTGGCCACAGATTTCCAATGCAAAGGTGATTGTTGAAACAAGCCTTGAAGGATTTCCACTCGATGCTTCCAGCGGATCTCATTTTTTCCATAATGTCACCTCTATGAATGTAGGGTATTTCTCCATTCAACCTGAATACTCCAAAAGTTTCATCAACTATGACATCCTGAATCAACAGCAAATCATTGCCCGCACTGACTTTTTCAGGCATGTCAGGTTTCAGAAACCCCTGACGGTACGGATGGATGGAAGGAAACGGATATCAGTGATTACTTTTGATTAATTTTTTAAATTTTCTTAAATTAGCTAATAGTTCAAAAATTGTCAGTATATTTATAAACCAAAAACAATTGAATCATGAAAAATACAGTAGCCATAAACGTAAAATGTCCCTTATGTCATGCCGATCTTATGGATGAAACCCATCTTGTGGATAAAAAACCCGGAATAAAACTCGGCGTTCAGGTAGGTGAAAAAGAAGGTACGGTTTGGTTAAGCGCTGTTTACGGCAGTTACAAGCACAAATCCGATATTGTGATTGAAAAAAAACAAATTGTCGATTTTTTCTGTCCCCACTGCAAGATGTCGATAGTTACTGATGTCTCCTGTGCCAAGTGCCGGGCGCCGGTTGCGTATATGTATCTGGCCAAGGGTGGCCGGATAAACTTTTGTACACGGAACGGCTGCACCCAGCACTCATTACAGTTTGAAGACATTGCCGCTGCCCTCATGAATTTTTATGGCGAGTTTGAAAAGTACGGAGAGGATTTTCATCCTGAAAAATGATTGTATTTTGGTGTTTTGGTTTGTAGTACTTTGTTTTTAGTCAATAGTTATTCTTTAAGAGTTGGGTGAATCCGGTCTCAGGGATCTTTCTGATGCATTAACAGATGTAATCGTTTAGCACCTCACAGATTTAATTACCATCGGGTATCATAGCTGTTTTACCGGATGAGGCTATTCAGTACCAGGGTTTGGTTCCGGCCGGAGGTGGCTGTTGCCAATGGAATCTGATCTTCTGATAAAAAAATCTTCCCATGCCCATAGCAGTTGCAAAAGCTAAGAGGTAGTAAGTGCCGCCATCTGCAGAAGCACTGCCTCCTACCGGTATATTTCCACCGTGGGGAGCTCCCCCGTTTCCATTAGGAGGAGGAGGCGAATCAGCTGATAAAACAACGGTAAAAAGAATCAGTATGGCAGAAATAAGGATTGTTTTCATTTTGTGTAAATATTAATAATTCAATGAATCAGAGTTTTTAATGATGATTTTTTCAGTAAAGATGGTGGATCCGTATTTAAGGGTCAGGAGGTATATGTTCGTTTTGAGATATGATGGAATGGCTATTTCCCCATTCGCTGATAAGCTTTCTTTATGCACCATCTGACCATGCATGTTGATAATAATCACTTCGCCTTTTTCAGCTCCGAGTATTTTAATTTTTTCAGAAGAACTCAGAACTTTTATGTTACTACTATGTTCCGTATCTTCCAATCCGGTAGTGTTTACATGTAATATAAACCGGTTCTCAGTATCTGTATTAGGATTCCATGAAAACTCAAAGATACCTGCTGAAAGATCATGAAAAGTGCCGGTTTTGGTATCTTCAAGGATTACACCCTCAACATCGCTTGCCGCAGCAATCCCTATATTATAGTTTCCTGCCTGATCATTGGTAAACCCGAGCTGAATCCGGTCGGTTTCCGGTCGTACATCAATCGAAAGCAGATCGCCTGATGCCAGAGTGTATAATTGAGATAATCCTGTGGCAGGCGACAACATTTTGTAGGCATCTGAGTGAAAATCAAATCCTTCTGTTTGATTTTTGTCAAAAGAGATGAATACCTGATCAGCATAATCCTGGCTTAAGGTTTCCAATACCAAAGTCTGGCTTTTGAGTTCTGATTTGTAATAAGTGATGCCAGAAGGATGAATCCGGTGATTATTATTTACCTCGAATGTTGACCCTTCGGGGTTATACTGATCCTGTGGAACAAAGATAAAAAAGCCCTGAAAGGGAGGCACCAGGCTTATCCCTGATCCTATCCCGTTATTCCAAGAAATATAAGCATTATCCTTCCAGTAATAAACAGCGCCATAGGTATCATCGAGCAAACTCCAGTCGATGGATGAGGGATATGGATTACCAACCAGGTTGTACCCTGAATATCCAATACCCGGAAAGATTTCAATACTTTGATTTCCGGTGTTGGGAGCATTAAGGAATTCATACATTAGTGTTGTTGTGCTGTGCCACAATGCATAACCTTTCATTACCTGCAGTGTTTCACCCGGAGAGGTGATCTGTCGCCATGAAGAGGTTAACGGCTGCCATTCCTGCAAATAATCTCCGAAAAAACTGGAAAATGTGTTGACACCCGGAACAGGGATGGATATCAAATGCCATTTGTTGGCCACGATAGTCCTTCTCAGGCTGAAACTCCCGGTATTCACAACGGAACTGTAGGTAATGAGAGATCCCCCTGAATTTACGGTAAACAAATCCTGGTTTGTAAGGGGACCCGAAATCGTCAATTTACCTCTGTTGCCAATAAGTACCGATTCATTATTAGTTAAGGAACCCTGGATGAACACGGTACTATAACCATCTGCCTGTAATTTATTCCCGGTTCCGTTTTGTATTTCACAATTCCCTGAAACTGTGAGAACGGTTGGGTCAGTGGAAACGCCATATATCCACACAAAGGCACCTGGGCCGGTTATGTTCAGATTTCGGCATGTGGCGGAATTCCCGGGTCCGATTTCAACCAGACTGTAAATGATGGCATCCATGGAAGCATCAGGTATACCGTTAGACCAGTTTGCCGGATTTTCCCAGTAACTGTCTTCAGCCGCATTAAAAGATGTGGATGATTGTCCCTGAACGTTTAAAACAGACCATTGAAAACCTGCAATGATCAATAAAACAATAATGTACCTCATAGAACACTTAAATTGGTTGTTAAACAAAATCTCGCACCGGCAAAATTATTATTTAACAAATTCCACCGATCAGGTAATTCAATGTCCTACTTAAATTATTTATTTTAAGATCAGATTAATACGTAATATTTGTCTTGTTTTTGTCTTGTTTTTCAAAAGAAAGAGGCTGCCTTTATGAGACAGCCTCCTGCATTATTCATAATTACATAATGTTTATTAATGGATTTCCTTTTGTTTCTGAATGTTAAGACCAAATACCTTTTTACTTCCCCAGGCAGCTGCAAGGGTCATCATAACTATAATTCCGCTTCCTACAGGGGCGCTGCCACCAACCGGAATATTGCCTCCATCGGGCGCACCGCCGTTTCCGTTAGGTGGCGGAGGTCCCTGAGCCATTAACAAACCGGTAAATATCATAAAGCACGATAACACGATCAGTTTTTTCATATAAATGGATGTTTAGGTTATCAATTAATGGACTGAATGAATACTTTTTTGGTGGTAACGCCGGAACCGCTTTTCACAGTTACCAGATACACTCCGGAACTAAGTCCTGAAGGAATGGCGATTTCATGGTTGCCGTACATTTGCTCCGTTAAAAATGTTTGTCCATGGAGATCACTCACTGAAACTTCGCCGCCGACATTTCCCCGAATGATAATTTTCCCTGAATGGCTAAATATGCTGACCTTTTCTGCCATTTGGTTGTCGCCAGTGCCTGTTGATTTCAAATGTAATTTGAACCTTGTAGCATCGTCAGTTTGCGGGTCCCAGGAAAATTCATAGGCGCCTTTGGAAAGGTCGTGGGATACACCCGTTTTGGTATCCTCAAGAAAAGTAGTATTGATGCCCATGATTTCTGAAATCCCGATGTTGTAAACCCCGGCTTCATTATTGGCAAAGCCTAACTGAATAACATCCGTTTCCGGCCGCACATCAATGGAAAGTATATCATCATCGCCAATTGTGTATATCTGCGACAATCCATCGGCAGGTGACAACATTTTAAAGGCATCGGCTTTGTAATCAAATCCTGTATTCCATTGATTGTCAAGGGTTATGAATAATTTATCGGAATATTCATGGCTAACAGTTTCCAGAACTATCGTTTGGGTATCCACCTCTGATTTATAGAAAACCTTTGGGGTTGGATGCACCCGGTGATTGTCGTTAAGGTTGAAGGCTAAATCCGGATCAGGCTTACCCGGAGGAGCCGGGCAGAATATAAAAAAACCCTGCATGGCTGGAACGATGGATGATCCGGAACCAATACCATTATTCCAGGAAATGTAAGCATTGTCTTTCCAGTAATATATGGCGCCATAAGTATCATCCAGCAGACTCCAGTCGATGCCGGAAGGGTAAGGATTGCCAACAAGGTTAAAACCGGAATAGATGCCTTTGCCGGGTTGAACGGCAGTGAGCGCTATACTCTGATTACCCGTATTGGGAGTGCCAAAAAACTGAACCGTTTTATCCTGCAGGGTATTTCCGCCATAATATGAATACCCTTTCATGGCCGAAAGGGTTTCAGTGGGTGAGGTAATCTGACGCCAGGTCTCCGTAACCGGATTCCACTCCTGGAGGAAGTCATTCAAAAAATAGGTGTATGAATCAGCACTGGCTAAAGGGATTGACATTAAATGCCACAGTTTGAAACTTAATGTGCGATCAATCCTGAAACTGCCGGTATTTTCCACAGAATTGTTGGTTATCAACGAACCTCCGGACAGAATTGCAAACAGATCACTATTGGTGAAAGTGCCATTTACCAGTAATCTGCCGTTGGCAGCAATGCTGACCGACTCCTGATTGATAAAGTTCCCGGCAACTGTTACGGTTGAATATCCGTTAATGCTTAGATTATTACCTCCGCCATCGGATATTTGCATATTTCCGTTAACTGTCAGTGACGCTCCCAAAGATGAACTTCCCAGCAAAATAATGGAAACTGAGGATGAGGTGGGTGATATCGTCAGGTTGGCGCACTCTGCAGAAAATCGGACTATAGCTACCACGTTGGAGATCACCGCTGATGTAGAAGCATCGGGAATCCCATGGGTCCAATTATCTTCATTCAACCAATCATCATCAACACTCCCGGTGAATGTGGAGGTTTGTGCCAACAAACCTGTTAAAGCCATACTTATAAATAGCACGGCAGTAAAAGTAAATTTACAATGCATAACGTTTAGATTAAGTAATTCCAGAAAACAGGACAAAAATAGCCGGTAAGTTCAGGAATCCTACATCCAATCATGCTGGTAAAATATTTTTAATACGTAGATATTCAGTATTATACGAAATATTTGTCTTGTTTTTGTCTTGTTTTTTGAGTCCGGATTTATGCTTAGTTCAGGGTGTTCAAAAATTCGGTTATCCGGATGCTGTTATTGTTTATCTTAAGTTTCTGTCGCAGCCGTAACCTCGATTTATTGATGCTGTCGATGGTCCGGCCACTTATTTCCGAGATTTCCTTGGTGGATAGGCCCATTTTCAGAAAAGCACACAGACGCCGGTCGTTGGGGGATAATTTGGGATTAATCTGATTAACTTTTTCATAAAACCCCGGGTGTATCTGTAAAAAGTGAAACTCAAACTCCTTCCACACCAGTTTTTCTTTGGCTTTATCGAGCGAGTGAATGATCCGGCCTATTTCGGCGGAATGCTGCCCGTCTCCGTTTTCACGGATATTCATCAGCCTTTCGGCTAACTGGTTGATCATGTTATCTTTTTGCATGGATTTAAGAGAATTAACCGTGAGTTTTCTGTTTGCTTTATCGTATTCTTTTGAGATTTTTTCTTTCTCGTTTTGTATGATTTCCGTAGTTTGAGACAATTTAGCAGATTCTTCCTGTTCGTTTAGCAGTTTTTGGCGGATTCTCCTGTACCGGTACATTAAAACTGATAAAGCTGCCAGTGTTAACAAAATACTGGCAGGGTAGGCGATTCGTTCTGCCATCTGCCGGAATGCAGTATCCCTTTCTTTTTGCCGGAAATCGTCCAGCATTTCCCGTTTAACCATTTCTTTCACAGCAATTTCTTCCCTTTCACGGGACTTCATTTCACCGGCCAGTTTAAGATATTTCAGGGCTGAGTCGGGTTTCCTCGCTTTATCAAACATTTCATACAAATACTCGGCGCTGTACCTCATTTGTGTATAGGAATTTACCTCCACGGCTGTTTCAAAGGCCTTCCTCATATAATAAATTCCAGAGTCCCTTTGCTGTATCATATCATAATACAGTCCGATATTGCGGTAAGAAGCGGCCATTCCGGTTTTATCACCGGCAGAACTGCGCAGAATCAGCGCCCTGGAATAACTGAAAAGGGATGAATCATAATCATTCATCAGGAAATATGCATTTCCAAGATTGCTGTACAATTTGGCTTTGATGGATTCCTGCTGATCGCTTTTCTCCACAATGCGAAGTCCGGATTGATAATAACGGACTGCCTTCTGAAATTCATTCCGTTCTTTGGCAATCAGCCCTAAATTGTTATAGAGATATGCTTTGTTGATGCCGGGGAGGGAGTTTTCATTCTGTTCAAGTTGATTCAGCTCGGAAAGGGATAATTGCAGGTACTTTTCCGCCTGAGAATAATCGGATAATTTTAGTAATACTGCACCAATGCTGTTAAATGCGACAGCCCTTTGCAAGGACGTGCCATTTTCTCTTACCTGCTCCAGATAATTACTGAAATAAAAACTGGCAGAATCCATCAGGCCAAATTCGAAATAAACCTTTCCAACATGATAATACGATTCCTGAAGGAGTTTCATCGAACCTGAAAGCAGAGCAGCGGTGCGGGCTTTACGGGCGTGTTGAACAGCCTCCGGAAGATCGGAACGCATATAAATTTCGGAAATTTTGATCAGCAGTTCATACTGTGCCGAATCATTTTTTTCTGTTTTCACCCTGCTTTTTAACTCCTCAAGCAGGGCAAAGGTTTCATGGCTGGAACCGGAGGCAACGGCAGCCAGCAATAAGAGATAAAAAACAGCTATTGGTTCCTTTACGAAGCCAATGAATTTATATACCATTGTAAAATTAATTTACTTTATCTGAGCGCTAATCCTGCAAAGATAAAATGTCTTTGGATAATTGGAAGGATTTAATGTAATTTGGAAAAGTAATATAGAACTGGTAGAGAGCAATTACTTCAGAACAATCAATTTTCCGGTTCCAGACAAACTTCCTGCCTGAAACCGGTAATACCATACTCCTGCAGGCAGGTTTTGAGTATTCCGTTGAAGTTGATGTTTGCCGGCTGTCTGCGGTTCATTTGTCAATAATATTATTTGCCGGCCAAAAGAATTAAATATGCATAAAGTTACCGGGGCATCCTCTTCAAGGAAAAACTCAATAGTAATATCCTCCGAAACCGGAACCGGATACACCAGTACCGGTGCCGCCTGACTTCCGGCTTCATACTCACTGATCCCAATTTCCATGCAGGCATCCTCTACTTCCTGAACACTGTTGCAGCCGGGGGCATTATTGCTGATACCCACATTTACGCCTGGTATGCCGATATAGTCGCAGATGCTTTCTATACTGCATACCGACAAAGAGGTATTTTCATGGATGCCCAGTATTTCAATTGTTTGAGCATCAATATGGTGTAAGCCGTTGAGGCTGGTCAGATGAGGGTTGTTATGTATAAACAGTTCCCCGGCTATAGCGGTAAGATGGTCCAATGCCGACAGGTTTTCCAATTCCGGATTGAAACTCAGGTTTAACTGACCATTGATGGAAACCAGATTATCTAAGCCTGAAAGGTTTTTCAACAAATTATTAAACTCAATGAACACTCCGCCGTTAATGGTTTCCAGATTATGGAGTCCTTCGAAGTTCTTCAGATTATGATTCATTAAGATTTCAACACTTCCGCCGATTGAAGTCAACCCTTCCAATCCGGCAAAATTTTCCATGGCGGATTGATGGAGCCAGAAGCTATGAGGGAAAGATGTCAGGCTGCCCAGCGCTGCAATGTTGCTCAAAGCAGTATTGCCGGTGAGTTGAACCCAGCCTCCTATGAAGGAAATGTTATCAAGCCCTTCCAGACTGACCAGGGTGTAATTGTTTTCAATATCCAGATCGCCATTGATATACACAAGGTCTGACATGCCTGTCAATGTTGTTAATGAAAAATTATTCTGAATGACTAACGAAGCTCCGATGGTATCGAGAGAGGTAAGTCCTGTAAAGTCAGTAAGTTGAATATTATTTCGTATAATAATTGATCCTCCGATGGATGACAGGCTTCCTAATCCAGAGAAATCGGTGAGCGAACCGTTACTGCTGATTTCAACAGTTCCGCCTGCAAAAACCAGGTTTTCAAGTCCTGAAAGGTGCAAAAGTGCCTCGTTATCTAAGATCTGAATGTCTTCTGCCGAGCTGAGACCGTTCAGACCAACGAGGTTGGTTAACAAAGGACAGTTTGAGATTTGAAGAATTGCTGTACCCGTTAAATTTTCCAGTCCGGCCAGGCTGGTCAGGGCAGCACAACTTGTTACAGTGACATTCCCGGTACAGGAAATATTTTCCAGACCTGCCAGGCTTGCCAAAGCCACGCAATGACCGACCGAAATATTCCCTGCCCAGGATAAACTTTCCAGCTCCGACAAACTTGTTAATGAAGCGTTTCCATAGTAAACAGAATGGGGATACACCCAACCTATGATAAATGTCTGAAGTGTACCTCCCACATAAGCAAGGTTTTCCAGCCCTGATAACCCGTTAAGGCCCGGATTGCCCCCAATAATCAGCGATCCGCCGATTGATGTGAGTGTACTTAAGCCGGTAAGGTTGGTGATATCACTTTGATCTGGTGTGCCAATGGTTACATCCCCCTCTATCTCCGTACACCCCGGATAATTCATCTGGAAATTATCAATCTGTTCCTGGGTAGTGAAGGTGATGCCTTCGGGCAGGCAGTCTTGCGACATGGCGCCGGTTATACCGGCCATTGCAAGAAATAATATGATCATCTTTTTCATAACTATTTTTTTTGTCATTTAATTACTTTGAGCAGACTATTCTTTCACCATCTTTACCACCTGTACTCCCTTCTCATCCCACACCCTCACGAAATACACACCCCGCGGCAAGGCGCTGATATCGATTTGGGTTTCGGTGTTAGTTGCCTGATCTTCAAGTACTATTACCCCATTGATATTGACTACTTCAAACCGCATAATACATTTTAGTGCTTGAAGTAACATTGTAATTTTATCATATGAAGGATTGGGAATGATTGATATTTCCGGATCTGCATAAAGGGTTCCAGCCTGTGACAGGCAACGCTCCAATACTTCTTCAGGACTGTTGCAGCCGGAAGCATTGTTATGGATTTCAATAGACGCGTTGGGAGAGGCCAGATATTCGCAAATGCTTTCCACATTGCAAATGGAAAGTTCCGGATTATCGGCAATAATCAGGTTCCAGATCGAATTTGGCTCAATATTGTTTATTCCAGACAGGCTATACAGAGAATTGTTATTACTGACATACAGGGAGCCTCCTATGGATGTCAGGTTTTCCAATCCCGAGAAAACGGATAATGTGTCATTGCCGGAAATATGAAGGCTTTCCCCAATGGTGGTCAGGCTTTCCAGGTTTGTCAATCCTGTCAGAGCATCGTTCTCAATAATATTAAGATTGCTCTCAATGGTAGTCAGGTTATCCAACCCACTTAAAGTGGTCAGTGCGTTGTTGCCGTTCACAACCAGGTAACCCGCTGAAGTCAGGTTATCCAACCCACTTAGAGTGGTCAGTGCGTTGTTGCCGTACACGCTCAGGTAACCCGCTGAAGTCAGGTTATCCAACCCACTTAAACTGGTCAGTGCGTTGTTGCCGGACACACCAAGGGAACCAATGGAAGTCAGGTTTTCCAGACCGGCAAGGCTGGTCAGATTGTTGTTTCCCAGGATGTCTAATGTGCCCTGGAAATTGGTCAATCCCTCCAATCCCGTTAAATCAACGAGGGAATTATTGCCTCCCCAATCCATTCCGATCCTGATGGCATCTACATCTGTCAGGCTTTCCAGCCCGGTCAAATGAGCCAAAGCCTCATTATTGAGGATCATCAGCGACCCACCAATAGTGGACAGATTATTAAGTCCGTTCAGACTGGAAAGGGAAGCATTACTCCCGTTTGGATCTCCAATCCAGAAATCCCAGCCGATGGAAGTCAGGTTATTTAAACCTGATAAATTGTCCAGTAAATCGGTATCCTTTATCACCAAAGTTCCCTCAATGGAACTGATACTGTTCAAGCCGCTGAGGTTTGTTATATCGCTTCCTTTTATAAACACTGTATTCCCTTCCAGGTTTGTACAACCCGTGAAAGCTGATTGAAAATTATCAATATCAGACTGACTCAGAAAAAAATAGAAACCGAACGGCAGGCATGGCATTGAACCCCCGCAGGCATTTGCCAGTTCAATGACACTGTTACAGCCGGGAGCATTCGCCTCAATCATGACGTATTCGGGCGGATTTGTTAAGTATTGACAAATACCCTGAATGTCGCATGATGATAAAGAGTTGTTATTGTATATCGCAAGGACGCCCCCGATTGAATTCAGATGATTCAAACCATTTAAACTGGTTAATGCGATATTACCATCAATACTTAAACCTTCGGCGATAGTACTTAAGTTAGTCAATCCATCAATATCCGTCAGCGCAACGTTTTGAATAATCGAAAGTCCACCTACGTCAGTCAGGCTTTCCAGCCCAATTAGACTGGTCAGGTTTGGATGGAAATATATTCCAAAATAACCCGTGATGGAAGTCAAACCTTCCAATCCCATTACAGAGTTCAGGTTATTGTTCTCAACAAGGCTGAAATTACCTGCGATCACGGTTAATTCTTCCAAACCTGTTAACCCAGCTAAAGCAACGTTATTTCTAATGTCCAGATCACCTCCGATCGAAGTCAGATTGTCCAATCCTGACAGGCTGATCAGGGCACAATTTTCCCAGATTGTTAATTCTCCGCCAATGGAGTTCAAACTTACCAGTCCATCTATACCTGTCAGTGTATCATTATGCATAATAACAAACTCATCTCCTATGGTTGTGACATTTTACATGCCTGTAAGGCTTGCCAGGGAGTTATTGTATTCAATATAAATTCCGTTCCCAACACTGACAACACTTCCCAGACCTGTGAGGTTAACGAGGACATCGTTGCAATATATTGAAAGCCCCCCGATAGAGGTCAATCCCTCCAAGCCGGTTAGACTGGTAATGGAGTCATTATTATCCAAAACAAGATAATCCCCGATGGAGGTCAGGTTTTCCAGCCCTGTCAAGCTGGTAAGATTTGTGTTTCGAATTTGGAGTGTCCCACCGATAATATTTAAATCGCCTAATCCTGTGAGGTTTTTCATAAAATAATTACCTTCGATATAAAAGTAACCACCCACTATTGTCAAATTGTCCAATCCCTGCAGGTTAAAAAGGAAATCGTTACCGGTTACAGACAGGTTGCCTCCAAGGGTTGTCAGGTTTGTCAATCCTGAAAGACTCCCTAATATGTAGTTCGTGGAAATAGTTAAATCACCGGCAATGGATGTTAAAATGCTTAATCCGTTTAGATTTGTGATATCGCCGCCTGTATCTGCCTCAATGGTTACATTTCCCTCAATGATTGTACACCCCGGATAATTTGACTGAAAGCTATCAATCTCTGCCTGGGTGGTGAAAGTGATGCCTTCAGGCAGGCAGCCTTGCGACATGGCGCCGGTTATACCGGCCAACGCAAGAAATAAAATGAATATCCTTTTCATAACCATTTGTTTTTAAGTCATTTAATTACTCTTAACTAACTATTCTTTCACCATCTTTACCACCTGTACTCCCTTCTCATCCCACACCCTCACGAAATACACACCCCGCGGCAAGGCGCTGATATCGAGGCGGGTTTCGGTATTGATTTTTTGCTGTTCAATTACTTTTTCTCCATTGACGTTAAAGATTGCAAGATTTGCATTTATAGTAATTTCTGAAGCCGAAATCGTGACATCATCATCAGAAGGATTGGGATAAACACTGATAGTTCTGTCCCGGGCATAGATTTCATCAGATTTGTCAGCGTAATCAACATTCATATTGTCAATATACAGGTTATTATTAAAACCGGAAATTAGCCGGAACCTGATGATAACATTCCCGGTAAATCCGGAGAGCGGGATGATTTCCTGTTCCCATTGGCCGGGAGAGGGCACAAATGCGCGGGGAACGGGAGGCGCTGTCTGAAGCTGCCATCCTCCTTTATAAAATAAGGTTTGCCAGGTGGCAGCGCAATCCTGGGAAATCATTATCCTTAAGGAATCGAAAACAATATAGCCCAGCGTGCGGGCATAAGCATACCAGAAGGTGAGTGCGGGATCGCTGATACCTGAAAGATCCATCATGGGTAAATCAAGATCATATTCTACCCCGGCATGATAACAATCAAGATAGTTACCTTTTACGAGGCAAGCGGATCCATCATAGGAAACAAGGCTGGAAATTCCCCACTGTGTCGATACCAGGGGATCTTCAATCCATCCGGAAGGCGGAAATCCGGTCTCCTCAAAATCTTCCTCCCAGGGAAGTGTCAGAGAAGATAATCCATGCACCATGAAATTTTTGGTGATCGTGTCATTGTATGGATATTCCTCTGATCCTCCGTTAGGTAAATAAGTGTAACAGTTTAATTGATGATAACCGACACCCGGCTCAATTGAACCAAGAGTTACATTTTCGGTGCTGCCGGAAGTCAGAAACCCTGTCCAGGAATATGATAATGTATCGCCAGATTCCAGAACGTAATTAATGCTTACAGATGTTAGCGGATCGATGCCAAAATTCTTCAGGGCAACTATTGGCGAGATAACAGAGTCGCAACTATGGATACCGGGACAGATTATTTCTGTGATTCCTGCATCCCTTTGCTTTTTGGGATATTCGTCATACAACACCTTCATCATTGGGTAAATTGGAGCAACACAATTTTCTTCAGACAGGTCATTTGCCAGGATACAGAAGACCGATTGTGTTTTTAAATCATAGATAATTTGAGAATTATAACTAAACAAATTGCCACCATGTAAATACCATGGGTAATATTCAGATTCTCCCCAACCGCAAATCACGCCAAGTCCGTAAAATGAAGAAGATTCAAAATCCAGCATCTCCGTCAGTGAAGAATTGGAAATAATTTCTCCGTTAAACAATGCGCGATACCATTGGCACATTTCCCGGGGTGTTGAAAATATTGATCCTGTGGCTGCACCGGTACTGAACAATGACGTGATCGGGTAATTATTAATCCATGTACCACAGCGCCAGGATGCGATGGGACCATTGGGAGATTCGTGTGCACCGACGAATGTGCTGTCCATGTCCAGAGGATCGAAGATAAACTGATGCAGCGCCTGGATTAACGTATTTCCTGTAACTGCCTCGATAACCATACCGGCAAGTAAATAGTTGGCATTTGAATAGCTCATACCTTCACCTGGCGCGAAGTTGGGATTTTTAAGGTAAGCCAGCGCTTCCTGAGGCGTCCAGAAATGTGCAGTATCAGCCCAGATGGCACTCCAGAAGTTGTCATTCATCGCGTAATCGTAGATACCACTCTGGTGTGAAAGAAGCTGACGCAGGATAGTGGTCGAATCAACCCTGGGAAATGCTGGCAACCACTGGTACAAGTGATCATCCAGCGAAAGCAGGCCCATTTCCTGCAATTTCAACATAACGACACTTGTAAATGTCTTTGTATTGCTGCCAATGTTTAATCGCATTTCCGGGGTAATCGGTTCTCCTGAATATGTCGCCCCGCTGACGCCTTCCCATATTCCTTCAGAAGGAACATAGACTGCAACGGAGGCGCTGAGTGATGGATGCAGAGCGACAACACTGTCGAGCACCGTTTGAAAACGATTTGCCCATGCCGGATCAAATCCCTGTGCGAAAAGGAAATGCTGCATCAATAATGCAACAGTTACATAAAGTAATAATTTTTTCATGTCAGGTATTTTGAAAAGTTCAGGAACTTATTGTTTCAAAATTTTTTTTACATCCACTGTGCTCTCATTTTGCACCCTAACGAAATAAATCCCCGTGGTCAGGGCGCTGATGTCGAGTTGGATTTCATTATCTGTTAGCTGCCTTTCTATTACCTTTTCCCCGCTGACATTGAAGATTGAAAGTTGGGTAATGCCTGTTATTGTAAGGTTTAAAATGGTGATTTTGTTGCTTGAGGGATTGGGAGTGATGGTGATGCCTCTTTCAGTATTAATTTCCTCAACATATATGGCGTTACATGCAGCTTCAACCTCTTCCGGGCTGTCGCAACCGGGAGCGTTATCGTATATTTCCATTATTCCATTGGGTGCTGCCAGATAATCGCAAATGCCTTGGACGGCGCAGGTTGACAACAATATATTGGAATAGATGTATAAATTGGCGATTGATCCTGCATCTATGTTATCAAGCCCTGTCAGGCTGGTCAGGGCATCATTAAAAATTACAGATATACCCCCGATATAATCCAGATTCTCCAATCCTGTCAGGCTGATCAGGGCATCGTTAAAACCTATCTCAAGCCCCCCCCCGATGGAAGTTAGGTTGTCCAGCCCTGTCAGGCTGGTAAGAGCATCATTGCTGTATATGTATAAATCACCCTCGATGGAAGATACAACACTTAATCCGTTTAAACTTATAATATCATTTCCGCCAATAGAAACAATACCTTGCAATTCCGTGCAATTGGGAAAAGCAGCCTGAAAAATATCGATATCGGATTGGGAGTAAAGCCCATAGTTTCCATATGGCAGGCAAGGCACTCCCCCACAGGCATTTGCCAATTCAATGACACTGCTGCAACCAGGGGCATTGTCATATATTTCAATGGCACCGCTGGGATTGGATATGTAATTACACAACCACTGCGCAGCACAAATTGTTAAAGAATTGTTTTGGCAAATCCCAAGGCCTCCCCCAAGGGAAGTCAGATTGTCCATCCCCGTCAGGCTGGTCAGGGAATTGGCAACATAAATTCCAATACCCTCCCCGATGGAAGTTAAACTTTCAAGCCCCGTCAGGCTGGTTAGGGAATTGGCAATATAAATTTCAAGATACCCCCCGATGGAATTCAAACCTTCAAGCCCCGTCAGGCTGGTCAGGGAATTGTTTGTATAAAGATCAAGGTTACCTCCGATGGAAGTTAGGTTGTCCAGCCCTGTCAGGCTGGTCAGGTAATTGTTATTATTAAAATCAAGATTACCCCCGATAAAAGTCAAACCTTCAAGCCCCGTCAGGCTGGTAAGAGCAGCACCATAAATTTCAAGATCCTCCCCTATGGAAGTTAACCCTATCAGCCCTATCAGGTTGGTAAGGGTAGTATTACCATAGATTCTAAGATCTCCCCCGATGGAAATCAAGTTTTCCAGTCCTGTCAGGCTGGTCAGGGCATTGTTGCTAAATTGAAGGTACCCTGCGATGGAAGTCAAACCTTCAAGCCCTGTCAGGCTGGTCAGGGCATCGTTTTCATAAAACTTAAGATATCCCCCGATGGAAGTCAAACCTTCAAGACCCGTCAGGCTGGTAAGAGCATCATTGCTGTATATGTATAAATCACCCTCGATGGAAGTCAAGTTCTCCAATCCTGTCAGGCTGGCAAGTGCATCGGTATACCCGACAGCAAAACCACCACCGATGGAAGTCACTACGCTCAAACCATTCAGATTTGTAATGTCGCCACCTCCGATAATTACTTGTCCCTCAATCTCCGTGCAATTTGGATAATTGGTTTGAAAATTATCAATCTCCTCCTGGGTTGCAAAATAAATTCCTTCCGGTAAGCAGGCCTGCCTGTCTTCATCATTCAGGCGGGGCGATTGAGAATAGGATGCCATGTTGGCAAGCAGTAGAACGAAAATTAGAAATGCATTTTTTTTCATGTTAACCTCCTTTTATTTTGTTCGGAGTTCGGTGCCCGCCTGCCGGGGGGGCAGGTTCTGAGTTTTAACCCATAACCCTGAACTCTGAACTTTTTATTGCTTTATTAACTTTTCTATCTCAACATTCATCTTATTCTGAACCCTCAAAAAATACACTCCCCGTGGCAGGGCGCTGATGTCGATTTGGGTTTCGGTATCTGCAGGCTGCCATTCCAATACTTTCAGCCCACCGGCGCTGTAAATGACGATTTGTGTGTTGGCTGAAATTCCTGGTAATGAAATGGTAATCAGGCCGGAAGAAGGATTGGGATAAATCTGGCAGCCCCTGTATAAGGCATTAGCTGATATCTCTTTTACCCCTGTGATTATATCGAAGTATTCCAGCACTCGCTTCATCAATGTATATCTGCTGGCCAGATCCAGCGATTCGAAGCCAAAGCCCAGGAACACCGTTTTATAAAGGACGTTTTCGTAACGGACTCCGGCCATGGCGGTGGTGGTTCCAAATTTAAAACAGGGGATACCCCCGTTCACCGCAATAATCCGGCTTTGCGCATACTGGCTGGGTATCAGCATATTGGCATTGAGATCGAAAACCAGTCCGTCGCCAACCGGATCGCCATCGATTCCGTGAATGTTAAGAGTATTGTAATTGATTAAATGACCGGCATGCATATAATTGCTCATGAAGATGCTTTCGCCAATCTCATCACTGATGTTCTGACCGGTAAGAAATAGCTTTCCTCCCTGATCAAGGTAGTTCATCAGCGCCTGCTGACAGGCTTCACTGAGGGTACTGTCCGGATCGTATCCGGTGTACCAGATAATTACCGGGAAGTTCTTTAAAAAGGTGGAGTCGGGGTTGCCTTGAACCGCAATATCCCAATAATACGTTTTGAGGCCCAGGCTGTCCAGCACATCGAGGTAAAACCTTTCCGAATTGAGAACGTCCAGCTCATCCTTGACTAATAACAGGTCGGCCTGTCCTGCAAAGAGCGGGAAATGGACGAGAATGGTTATGTCAGCGTTAAAGGTTATTTCCAAATCCAACATAACGTTGTGTGGTTCCGTGATTTCGGAAACCTGAAAACTGAAGGGCTGGCTTTGATTTTGTACACTTTGCCCGGCTGCAATAGTTCCCAGGTTTGCCACAGAATCTGTAATCATAAATGCAGGATCGTTGCATTTCAGCGTCAGACTCACATTTTCGGCATTCGTCATCAGATTGTTGAAGATACCCGTCACCACCTCCACGGTTTCGCCGGTTTCAAAGAGGTGATCGCCATCAGTATCATTGGCATTCACTGTTGAAATGGATAATTCTTCATAGGTCATATGCATATGGGAACAAACCAGTTCAGGTTCATACGCTCCGGTCCTTTTATTGTCTGTTAAAACAGTTCCGGATCTTCTTTCTTTATGAAACTCTATCATGGAACCGGTAGCACCGTCATGATACCACGTTTGGTAAGGTGGATAATACAGCCAGATAAGGCCAATGGGTGTTTCGAAAGGTAACAGGGTATCGGTGATGGTGGTCATCATTTCAATGGAAGCAGAATCGAGCATGGGGATCCCGTTGAAGTTTCCATGGTTGATGTACATTTTTATGAAATTGGCCAGTTCAGTTGCATTGGATTTAAGATCGCCAAGGGGATACCCGGCAAAGGAACGGGCGCCAAGGTTGTTAAAACTGCTACCGTTCCATTCATACATAACAGCCACCGTAGCCGTATCGAGTTCCGAATAAAACCACTTGGTCCCGGGCATATTTAGCTGGTTAAAAATGCTGTCGTTGCAGTATTCATTGAAACCTTTTCCGGTTATGGACTCCACGATGTACCCGCCCAGAGATGCTCCGGGATTTGAATAAAAGGAATAAGTACCTGGCGGGTGATTGAAAAATACAGAATTGTTGTAACAGTTGCCGCCGGGAATAAAATGGCTTACCAGAAAATCGTGCAGCGAAACCTGGGGATCCCAGATGAATTCCAGGGCGCCGCACTCAGGTCCTGAACCGGGATAAGAATCCGTAAAAGACGATGTGTGATTGAGGATCATTTTCGGGCTTACCGCCGCCTGAGGATACCAGGGATTAATGATCTCAAAAGGCAGGTAATAGTTGATGTCGCCGTTGAGATCAAGCAGTCCGTCTTCCCACAGTTTCATGATGGAAGTACCCACAAACGTTTTAGAGGTGGATAGCAGGCGGAACACGGTTTCATCGGTAACCGGTTCATTCTCTTCGATGCTGGCCAGCCCCCAGTTGCCTTTCCATACCAGTTCGCCATCGTGCAGAATGCCGGCCTGCATGCCGGGGTAATGCACTTTGTCCTTCAGCCAGTCCATAAATGCATAAAAAGCGGCGGTATTCACCGCGCTCATGCAGAGGTCCTGTCTGTAAAAATATGCTGACCCTGTACGGTCAGGAGAGGTGGGTCTTTGGAGCAGCCCCATTCCTGCTGCATTCCCGGTCGGCTCATGGTAAACCTGTCCCGATACAAAGACCACCGTGAGAAAGCAGCCAATAACAAGTAAAATCTTTTTCATAGGACATTTCTTTTTGATGATTGCTATACCTAATGAACTCATGGGCAATAGATATGGGTCCTGCCCAATTCATGAAATTAAAGCAGGAAGGTATATTCAGGATGGAGGATATCAGCGTTCTTTTAACATTACTGAAATCCGTACATAGATTCAACCCGTTGGTGTAAAGTATTCATAAAGGAGAGGAATGTCCGTAAAGGCGGGCATCCGCGAATAAATCAGGATGCGGGAGGAGGTCATATCTTCCTTGTTTAATTTCCTCAAAGTTACGCATTTTTGAGGAAAAATTTACTATATCCTGTAAAAATAATTTGGGTTTTTGTGTCAGGTATTTGAATAATCAACGTAAATCAGCGGGATCTGCGGGAGATTTATTTTCGCTGATCTTGCAGAACTTCGCAGAACTATTGTTTTACATTGATAGTATGAAACCACAATAGGCACAATAGGTCACTTTAGAAATACAGTTTTCGGGCACACGGTGAAGGGGCCTTTACAATAACCCCCGGGGCACCACCAGCGAAAGGTGAAGAGAGAGGCTTTCTCAAAATACGGATAATCTTACTCAGCCACAATGATTCTAAGTTATAACGATTCACAAAGCATTGATATACAAAAGTGTATTTCTTTGTGAATCTTTGTGCTTTTGTGTTTTTGTGGCTAATATTAAGCTTTGAGACAGCCTGCCAGCGAAATGCTCAAATGCTCAAATGCTACTTTCAAAGCATCCTCCCCTGTCAGCAAATTTCTTTTTCTTACTTTTGCCCTAACCCAACAAACCCAGAACATGAAACACTTTCTACTGATCTCCCTTGCCGTTCTCCTTAGCCTGCCTCTATCCTTTGCCCAGCAAAGAGATACTGATGCGGATGTGTCGGTACTGATCAAGCCGGTGGGAATCATTCCGGATCTTTCCGATGAGGCACTGTTCGAAGTGGTGCAGAAACAAACCTTCCGTTACTTCTGGGACTTTGCCCACCCGGTGAGCGGAATGGCCCGCGAACGCAGTAACATTGCCTACGATTACGGCAACGAAGTGGTGACTACCGGCGGAACCGGATTCGGCATCATGGCCATGATAGTGGCAGCCGAAAGGGGATGGATCACCCGCGAAGATGCCGCCCGCCACCTCCTGAAAATGGTGAAATTCCTGTCCAAAGCTGATGCCTACCACGGGGTGTTCCCCCACTGGCTTCACGGAGCCACCGGAAAAACCATTCCCTTCAGCCGTAAAGACGATGGCGCCGACCTGGTGGAAACTTCCTACCTGTTTCAGGGATTGCTTACTGCCCGGCAATATTTCAATGCCAGAAACGCGGTGGAGAGCGAACTGCGCAACCGGATCAACTGGCTGTGGAGCGACATTGAGTGGGACTGGTTTACCCGCGGCGGACAGGAAGTACTCTACTGGCACTGGAGCCCCAATAACGGATGGGCGATGAATTTTCCGGTGAGGGGTTTTAATGAATGCCTGATCATGTATGTGCTGGCAGCCAGCGGCGAAAACCATCCGGTAAGCGCAGATGTGTACCACCGGGGCTGGGTGCAAAGCAGCTTCTTTAAAAACGGTAAGGAATATTATGGCATCAAACTCCCGCTGGGGTTCGATTACGGCGGACCGCTCTTCTTCTCTCATTACTCTTTCCTCGGGCTTGACCCCAAAGGACTTAAAGACCGGTATGCCGACTACTGGGAACAGAACACTAACCATACCCTCATCAACCGGGCGCATTGTATTGCCAATCCCGGTAAGTTCAAAGGCTACGGCGAAAATTGCTGGGGCCTCACAGCCAGCGACAATCACGAAGGCTACAATGCCCATGCACCGGATAATGATCTCGGGGTGATCAGCCCCACTGCAGCGCTGTCCGCATTTCCCTATACTCCGGAGTATTCGATGAAAGCGCTCAGGCATTTTTACTATGATCTGGGAGATAAGATATGGAGTGAATATGGATTTGTGGATGCCTTCAACGAATCCAAAAACTGGTATGCCAAATCCCACCTGGCCATCGATCAGGGTCCCATCATTGTGATGATCGAAAACTACCGCACCGGCCTTCTCTGGAAACTCTTTATGAGCTGCCCCGAAATTCAGAAAGGACTCGAAAAACTGGATTTCAGGAGTACTCATTACAATCAGAAAAAATAAAGAAATTACCAACCATGAAAAACCTGTTGCTAGCTTTTCTCTCTGTTTCATTGGCTATGGGTCTGATGGCTCAGAAAGATACCCGTTCCGATGCTGAAAAAGGGATTATTAAACCCGTTGGCATCATCCCCGGCCTGTCAGATTCCGAACTGTTGGACGTAGTCCAGCGCCAGACCTTCCGCTTTTTCTGGGACTATGCCCATCCGGTGAGCGGGCTCGCCAGGGAAAGAACCGGAACCGTAAGGTGTGACTATTATTGGGACTATATCAATGAAGCCGAAGATGTACCCAATTTCGGTACCGGTACTTTTGGCCCTGAAGACTGTGCCATTGGAGGTACCGGCTTCGGTATCATGGCCACCATTGTAGCAGTGGAAAGGGGTTGGGTGGGTCGAGATACCGCCCTGCGCCGCCTCGTAAAAATGGTCGATTTTCTGAACAAAGCCGATAGCTATCACGGCATTTTCCCCCACTTTATGAACGGAACCACGGGTAAAACTGTGCCTTTTGGCAACCTCGACGATGGGTCTGATATAGTGGAAACCAGTTACCTTTTCATGGGACTCCTCTGTGCCCGGGAATATTTCACCCGGGAGACCCCGCTGGAAGTGTATTTCAGGAACCGGGTAACCCACCTGTGGAATATAGCCAACTGGAACTGGCACACCAACGGCAGCAACCACATGCTGTACTGGCACTGGAGCATTGAAAACGGATTCGACATGAATTTTCCGGTCAGAGGTTTCAACGAATGCCTCATCACTTACATCATGTCCGCTGCATCGCCAACTCACCCCATTTCGCCTGATGTGTACTTCAACGGATGGGTAAACAGTACAGCTTACCTTAACGATAAAACGTATTATGGTATTAAACTTCCCTTAGGTTTCGAATACGGTGGCCCCCTGTTCTTTGCTCATTATACATTTCAGGGCATCGACCCGCGCGGTTTAAAGGACTGGCATACCGATTACATGGAACAGAATACCCACCATACCCTCATCAACCGCGCGTATTGCATCGATAATCCCAAGAAATTCAGGGGCTATTCGGAAAAATCGTGGGGACTGACCGCCGGCGACAGTTTTAAAGGCTATGCCGCCCACTGCCCCCAGGACGACCGCGGGGTGATTCAGCCAACGGCTGCCTTATCGTCTTTTCCATATACCCCGGAGTACAGTATGCAGGCGCTCCGGCATTTCTATTATGATCTCGGCGATAAAATCTGGACCGAATACGGATTTACGGATGGATTCAGCGAAACCCATGACTGGTACGCCAAAACCCACTTGGCCATTGATCAGGGTCCCATTATCGTAATGATTGAAAACTACCGAACCGGCCTCCTCTGGAACCTGTTCATGAAAATTCCCGATGTGCAGAATGGTTTGAAAAGGTTGGGGTTTACCAGTCCGTGGATCAGGTGACTGGTGATTGGTGAATGGTGATTCGTGATTGGTGGCTGGTGATTGGTTGAGGGATAGGGAGATGGGATTTAAATTTGAAAATTTGAAAATTTGAAAATTTAGAAATTTGGAAATGAAATACAAAATGCAAATATTTTATTAATTCAGCGGCCCGGGATATGAAAACATCACCCTGATCTCCGGCTACAGAGTAGCCATAAAGTGCTGGAAAAAGGTAACTCCAGGATTTCCTTCAGATGCAGTCCAAAATCTGAAAACTTCACCTGCACCGCCGGCTACAGCGTACCCATTTATTTGTAGAAATAAGCGATCACAGGATTACCGTAAGGTGCACTCCAAATCTGATAGCTTTACACATACTGCCGGCTACAGCGTAGCCAAATATTGGTAGAAACGGGCGACCACGGGATTACCGTAAGGTGCACTCCAAATCTGATAGCTTTACTCATACTGCCGGCTACAGCGTAGCCAAATATTGGTAGAAACGGGCGACCACGGGATTACCGTAAGGTGCATTCCAAATCTGATAGCTTTACTCATACTGCCGGCTACAGAGTAGCCAAATATTGGTAGAAACGGGCGACCACGGGATTACCGTAAGGTGCATTCCAAATCTGATAGCTTTACACATACTGCCGGCTACAGCGTAGCCAAATATTAGTAGAAACGGGTGACCACGGGATTACCGTAAGGTGCATTCCAAATCTGATAGCTTTACTCATACTGCCGGCTACAGAGTAGCCAAATATTGGTAGAAACGGGCGACCACGGGATTACCGTAAGGTGCATTCCAAATCTGATAGCTTTACACATACTGCCGGCTACAGCGTTGCCAAATATTGGTAGAAACGGGCGACCACGGGATTACCGTAAGGTGCATTCCAAATCTGATAGCTTTACACATACTGCCGGCTACAGCGTACCCATTTATTTGTAGAAATAAGCGATCACAGGATTACCGTAAGGTGCATTCCAAATCTGATAGCTTTACTCATACTGCCGGCTACAGCGTAGCCAAATATTAGTAGAAACGGGCGACCACGGGATTACCGTAAGATGCATTCCAAATCTGATAGCTTTACTCATACTGCCGGCTACAGCGTAGCCAAATATTTGTAGAAATGGGCGACCACGGGATTACCGTAAGGTGCATTCCAAATCTGATAGCTTTACACATACTGCCGGCTACAGAGTAGCCAAATATTTGTAGAAATGGGCGACCAGGGGATTTGCGCAAGGTGCAGCGCACCGTAATGTTGAAATGAAGACAGAATTAACTTTTTTGCATTAATACGGATTAGACATATGGAATGCAACTTTAAAATTAATTTTGCAGAACTTATGGAAATAACAATACCACTACATTATGATGTAAAGCAAAAAGCATGATTGCATATAAGTTTAAATCATTAATATTTAACTTTTTACTAATTCAGTTAGTAACATCTTCACCTGCCCAGGTACAGAACATAGGCAAAGTAACCTCTGTTACATCCATCACCGGCGGGATTGATGGCAAAACCACCTCAGCCCGGTTTCAGGTAAGCGCTGTTAACGATTATATCATCCGCGTAAGGGTAACCCAAAATGAGGATTTCAGGGACTTTTCCTATGCCCTCCAAAATCAGGAATTGCCAGCGCTGAAAAGTGTCAAAACCGAAAACCAGGGTGAAAAGATACTTTTGAAAACCGCTGCCATATCTGCCGAGCTGATCAAAGAACCGGCATTCCGCATGGTTTTTAAAACATCGGATGGCCAGATAATCAATGAGGACAAACCCGGCCAGGGTTTCGGAACTACTTTCATTGGCGAGAAAGTGAGTCTGTACAAGAAACTGCATGAAGATGAACGCTTTGTGGGCATGGGCGAAGCATTGGGTAATCTCGATAAAAGAGGCATGGGCATCACCCTCAGCAACACCGATACCTGGAAATATGGCGATCCCCGCCTGCCCATGTACGTGAGCGTTCCCTTCTTCATAGGTATTCACGATTCGCTGGTCTATGGCATCTTCTTTCACAATACCTATAAAACCTACTTCAACTTCGGCCAGTCAACCCCTGATTTCTATTCCGTCAATGCCGAAGGGGGCGATGCCGATTATTTTTTCATCCACGATACTTCAGTATCCAGAATCATTGAGCATTACACGGAACTGACCGGAAGAATGCAGTTGCCTCCACTCTGGAGCCTCGGTTATCACCAGTCGCGGTGCAGTTATTATCCTCAGGAAAATGTGAAAATCCTGGCTGAAACCTTCCGGTCACGCAAAATCCCCGTCGATTGTATTGTGTTGGATGCCGATTACCTGAAAGATTATGAACCTTTCCGGGTAAACACCGATCGTTTTCCCGATCTGCCCGGATTATCCGCTTATCTGAAAAAGCTTAACATCGAAATCACCGCATCCGTCAATCCGGGTATCAAAATCGACAGTACTTATCATGCCTATCACGACGGACTCAAACAGGATATTTTCGTCCGGTATTCCGACGGAAGTTTGTTTGTTTCCGATATTGCCCCCAATACCAACCATTTCCCCGATTTTACCCATCCGAAAGCCCGAAACTGGTGGATCGACCATATGAAATTTCTGCCGGAGAACGGCATCCATGGATATTGGAACGATATGAATGAACCTGCTGTTGGCGGCTCTTACCTGCCAGATAACCTCGTATTTGATTTCGACGGACATAAGGCCAACAGCCTCGAAGCCAAGAATGTTTATGGTATGCAGATGGCCCGGAGCAGTTTTGAGTCGGCACTGAAATACGGGAATGGCAGAAGACCTTTTATTCTAACCCGCTCCGGTTTTGCCGGCGTTCAGCGCTATTCAGCAGTCTGGACCGGCGATAACACCGCTTCTGACGAGTTCCTGCTCGGGGGTGTGCTGCTGAACAGCCAGATGGGACTGTCAGGGATACCCTTTGTGGGACCCGATTTGGGAGGCTACATTGGCGACGGCACCAAAGAACTGTATACCAGATGGGTGGAGGTCGGGGTGTTCGCCCCTTATGTCAGGAATCACAAAGGCTTTTTCACCACTGCCAACGAACCCTGGTCGTATGGAGAAGAGGCCGAAGCCATCTCCCGAACCTATATCGGTTTTCGGTACCGCCTGATGCCTTACGTGTACTCCATATTCTATGAAAGCACCGTTTCCGGAATGCCCGTAGCCCGCAGCCTCTGTATGGAATACCCGTTTGAAAAGAAGGTGTTTGACCCTCTTTACCAGTATCAGTTCATGTTTGGAGATGCCTTTCTGGTGGTGCCGGTAACCAGCGCCGAAAAAATAAAAAAAATATGGCTTCCCGAAGGCGATTGGTATGACATTTTTACCGACTCACTCCATACGGGAAATAAAGAATGGCTGCAGGAAGTCCCTGTGCACCAGATTCCAATATTTGTAAAAGCTTCCTCCATCATCCCCATGCAAAGTTTGGTTCAGTCCACCAGGGAAAAACCTTCTGACACCCTGTTCATCCATATTTTCAACGGTAAAAACGACCATTCACGGGTATATTATGAAGATGCCGGCGACGGCTTCGATCACAAAAACGGAGACTATTGCCGAAGAAAACTGGAGTTCATGCCATCGACCAGTGAAATCATCATAGGCAAGCAGGAAGGACATCATCCTTCCCATTTCAAAAAAATGATGTTCATATTACATGGATTTCAGGAAAACTTCACTGGAGCAGAGGTTGATGGGAAACCCGGCCCGCTTCAGGACATTTCGGTAAAAATGCTCGATGGCCTTGAGTATCTCGAAGATTATTATGATAAAAACTATTATAAGGGTTTAAGAAGCCTTGAACCCGCCATGCATCAAAAGATGATCGTGGTTGACAATGATACCAATACAATAAAAATCAAACTGTTATGATTCGAAAAACGCTGTTTCTGTCCCTGATCATCCTGACCATTTTCAGCCTCAGGATACCTGCCCAGCCCAAAACCTATTGCAATCCGATGAATATCGATTATGGCTACACGCCCATTCCCAATTTCAGTCAGTGGGGAAAACACCGGGCCACCGCCGATCCGGTCATCGTTATGTACAAAGGCGATTATTATCTGTTTTCCACCAACCAGTGGGGATACTGGTGGAGCCCCGATCTTAGCCAGTGGAACTTTGTTTCCAAATCCTTTTTAAAACCCTGGCACAAAGTGTACGACGACCTTTGCGCTCCGGCCGTTTGGGTGCAGGGCGATACCCTGCTGGTGTTCGGTTCCACCTATGGTCGTGATTTCCCTATCTGGATGAGTGCCAACCCCAAAGCCAACGAATGGACTGAGGTGGTGGAAAAATTCGATATCGGGGGTTGGGATCCGGCCTTTTTTGTAGATGACGATGGCAGGTTGTATATGTACAACGGAAGCAGCAACAATTTCCCGCTATATGGTATTGAACTCAACCGCAAAACCTTTCAGCCATACGGTACCCGCGAACCCATGCTGCTGCTCGATCCCGACCGCATCGGCTGGCACCGGTTCGGCGAGCATATGGACAATACCTTCCTCGAGCCGTTTATTGAAGGCGCCTGGATGACCAAACACAATGGGAAATACTACCTGCAATACGGAGCGCCCGGAACCGAGTTCAGCGGCTATTCCGACGGGGTGGCTGTTTCTGATAATCCTCTGAAGGGATTCCGGCATGAATCGCTGCCCCTGTCATACAAACCGGGCGGATTTGCCCGCGGGGCAGGTCATGGTGCCACTTTTACCGATACCTGGGGTAACTACTGGCATGTGAGCACCATAGCCATTTCGGTAAAAAATAATTTTGAACGCCGCAACGGTTTCTGGCCAGCCGGGTTTGATGAGGATGGCGTAATGTATTGCAATACGGTTTTCGGAGATTATCCTCATTATCTGCCGGATGGTAAGGCCAACCACCTCGAAAGCCGCTTTGCCGGCTGGATGCTGCTCAATTACAACAAACCGGTGACGGTTTCTTCCACGCTGGCCGGCTATCAGCCCAACCTGGCCGTGGATGAGGATATTCGGACCTACTGGAGCGCGAAAACAGCCAACCGGGGTGAATGGATCTCTTCTGACCTCGGAGAAGTATCTACAGTGCATGCCATTCAGGTAAACTATGCCGATCAGGAGGTGGAATTCCTGGGGAAATCACTCGGTGTTTTTCATCAATACGTCATCTCTTATTCTGTCGATGGCAAAAAGTGGAAGGTGTTAATCGACAAAAGCCGCAACACCACAGATGTTCCCCACGATTATATTCAACTGGATGCACCTGTGGAAGCCCGGTATATTAAACTGGAAAATATTCACATGCCTACCGGAAAATTTGCCATTTGCGGATTACGTGTTTTCGGCAAAGGGCATGGTGAAAAACCGGGTAAAGTAGAGGATTTTATTGTATTACGAACCGAAAAGGACAAACGCAGCGCCTGGCTGAAATGGAAACCGGTGGAAAATGCCCAGGGATACAACGTGTTTATGGGTACCGAACCCGAAAAGTTGTATAATTGCATCATGGTTTTAAGCAAGAACGAATACTGGCTTAAAACCATGGACAAAACTCAACCCTATTATTTTTGTATTGAAGCCTTTAATGAAAACGGAATTTCAGAACGAACCCAAATAATAAAATCCGAATAAAAACCACACTATGAAGAATCTGACTGTTATTCTACTGATTTCCGGCCTTTTAGGGCTGGTCGCATGCCAGCAGAAATCTGGCAGTAAAAACACTGAAATGGATAAGTTTATCAGCAAACTGATGTCGGAAATGACCCTCGAAGAAAAAATAGGTCAGCTAAACCTGCCCAGTGCCGGCGATATCACTACCGGACAAGCTTCCAACTCCGACATTGGTGTAAAGATCAAAGAAGGAAAAGTTGGCGGCCTGTTTAACATCAAGGGGCTCGATAAAATCAGGGCTGTACAAAAGGTAGCCGTTGAGGAGAGCCGTATGAAAATCCCTCTTATTTTTGGAATGGATGTAATCCACGGATATCAGACCGTTTTCCCGATTCCACTTGGTATGTCGTGCTCATGGGATACCGCCCTCATCCGGCAAAGCATGCGTATTGCCGCAACTGAAGCCACTGCCGAGGGTATCTGCTGGAATTTTTCACCTATGGTGGATATCGCCCGCGATCCCCGCTGGGGCCGGATTGCTGAAGGCGCTGGTGAAGATCCCTTCCTGGGTTCCCAGATAGCCAAAGCCATGGTAAGAGGTTACCAGGGCGATGATCTGTCGGCTCCCAACACCATGATGGGATGTGTAAAACATTATGCCCTGTACGGTGCAGCAGAAGGCGGGAAAGATTATAATACGGTGGATATGAGCCGGCTGCGGATGTATAATGAATACCTGCGCCCCTATCATGCCGCCGTGGAAGCCGGTGTGGGAAGCGTAATGACCTCCTTTAATGTGATTGATAATATCCCGGCATCCGGAAATCACTGGCTCATGACTGAAGTGCTGCGTAACCAGTGGGGTTTCGATGGATTTGTGGTGACAGACTATACCGCTATTGATGAGATGGTGGATCACGGTATGGGCGACATGCAGGCCTGTGCAGCCCTGGCTTTAAAAGCCGGTACCGATATGGATATGGTGGGTGAAGGATATCTTACCACCCTAAAAAAATCGCTCGATGAAGGGAAAATTACCGAAGAGATGATCAATACTGCCTGCCGACGTATTCTCGAAGCCAAGTATAAATTGGGATTGTTTGAAGATCCATATCGTTATTGCGATAAAAAACGGGCAGCCACCGATATCCGCACCCAGGCTCACCTCGATGCCGCCCGCAAAATGGCCGCACACAGTTTTGTCCTCCTGAAAAATGAAAACAATATTCTTCCCCTGAAGAAAGAGGCAAAAATTGCTTTGGTAGGTCCTTTGGCCGATAACAAATGGAACATGCCCGGAACCTGGACTGTGGCCGCCGACTTCGAAAAATCGATCTCCGTGCTGGAGGGAATGAAAGCGGTTACCGGCAAACCTGAGCTGATTAAGTATGCCAAAGGGGCCAATTTTGAAGCCGACGTGGAGTTGGAACAACGGATAAGCGTGTTTGGCAAGCTTACCGGCCGCGACGATCGCCCCGAAGCTGAATTAATTGCCGAAGCCGTTCGTATCGCCCAGCAATCGGATGTAATCATTGCCGCTGTGGGTGAAGCTGCTGAAAAAAGTGGTGAAAGCTCCAGCGTTACCAATATTGAGCTTCCCGAAAACCAGCGTAACTTACTGAAAGCCTTGCTGAAAACCGGAAAACCGGTGGTGATGGTACTATTTACAGGTCGTCCCCTGGCGCTGAAATGGGAAGAAGAAAACATTCCGGCGATCCTCAATGTATGGTTTGCCGGGGGTGAAGCCGGGTATGCCGTATCTGACGTTTTGTTTGGTGATGTGGTACCATCCGGAAAACTCACCACTACTTTTCCGCAAAATATTGGACAGGTGCCGATGTATTACGCGCACCTGAATACCGGCAGACCGCTCGAAGGAAGAAAATGGTTTGAAAAATTCCGCACCAATTATATCGATGTCAACAATGATCCGGTCTATCCGTTTGGATTCGGACTGAGCTATACCACTTTCAATTACAGTGATATTACTCTCGACAAAAATTCCATGAAGCAGGATGAAAGCATTGAGGTGAAGGTTTCAGTCTCCAATACCGGTAATTTCGACGGAGAAGAAGTGGTTCAGCTGTATCTGCGCGATATGGTTGGCAGCATCAGTCGCCCGGTTAAAGAACTCATTGGTTTCCAAAAAGTGCTGATTAAGAAGGGTGAAACCAGAGAAGTGGTTTTCAAACTCACAGTTGAAGACTTAAAATTCTACAATAGTGATCTGAAATTTGTAGCCGAACCCGGCGAATTTAAACTGTTTGTAGGGGGCAACTCCAGAGATGTAAAGGAAGCAGGTTTCACACTGCTGTAATACTATTCACGAGGTGACTCGCAGTCACCCCGTGAATAGAAAACAAAGCAATAACTTCATTAAAAGAAAACAATCGTGAAGTTTCAACAAGGACATTTATATCATATCTTCAATCAGGGGAACAATCGGCAGAAAATTTCCCTGTTCAAGGATAATTATCTATTCTGTCTAAAAAAGATTAAAGAGTATCTTTCGCCATATTCAGATGTTTTAGCCTGGTGTTTGATGCCAAATCATTTTCTCATAATGGTGTATGTCAAAGATACTCACCTGGCAATTCACGGGGTGGCTCGCAGTCATCCCGTGAATACTCTCAAAACCAGATCCCTTAACGAATCCATTGGCATAATGCTCCGGTCATATACAATAGCATTTAATAAAATGCATGGTTTTACAGGAAATTTATTCCGTGAAGGAACTAAAGCCGTGTGTTTAAATTGTCCAAATGACGTAACTCCTTCATTTTTGTCACGAGACGGAGTGACTTTTTTTCAAAGACCAGATGAATACCCACCATATCACCAAACTTGTTTTAATTATATCCATTTAAATCCCGTGAAAGCCAGGTTGGTGGAACATGCAGTTGAATGGGAGTATTCATCTTCGAGGGATTATACTGGAACAAGAAGTGGGAACTTAGTGAACAAGGAAAGTGCGAAGGAGTTTGGTTTGCAATTCACGGAGGCTGTCTCAAAATTTAATTTTCTGCCACTAAGGCACAAGGACACAAAGATTCAAAAGATGTAACTATTTGATTTAAAATTCTTTGTGAGTCTTGGTGTCTTTGTGGCAAAATCAGACCTTAATACATTTTGAGACAGCCTCCCGTAAATACTCCTGATGCAATTCCCGGGGTGACTTCGAGTCAACCCGTGAATACCCCGTTACCCGGGAAGCAATTCACGGGGTGATTTTGAGTTAACCCGTGAATACCCCGTTTTACCCTGCCATCTCAGCCAGTATTTCATGAACTCAAGTATCTCTCCTTTATACTCCTCCTTACATTTTATATAGGATTCAGCATGTTTGGCCTCCGGGCACAGGTAAAGCATTCTCGGCTCCCGTTTATGCCTCACCAGTTCGATGGCGTTTTCAGCAATGATATAATCATCAGCCTGACCATGAATAAATAACACCGGAACTGTGATCTTCTGCATCATCGACACCAGGCTCACTTCATGAAACCAGAATCCGTGAAGGAGATAATTGAAAAGACTGGCACCATCCACCAATAGCAAATCAGGCAGACCATAATCACGTTTCAGCAGATACCTGAACTGGCTGCGCAAATCAGCATAGGAACAATCGGAAATATAGTAATCAACGGCTTTTCGTTCAATATCTGTACGGTTATTATTGATGGCTGCATGCTGAAGCGCTGTGGCTGCACCCATGGATTCGCCGTGAACCGCAATCAGTTGCCGTGGCAAACGCTCTGCAACGAGCTGTACCATGGTTTCCAGATCATCTTTTTCATAATACCCGTACGAAGGATAATTCCCGCCACTTTCACCATGGGCCCGGTGATCATAAATCATCACATTGTAGCCAAGGTCAAGATACAATTCAGCTACTGGCAACATACTCCATTTATTTCGACCGATACCATGACAAATGATTACTGTAAGTTTTGAAGGTCTTGAATTGATAAGGATCAGCCCGTCAAGTATATAGCCATGAATAGAACGAACCTTGATCACCGTCTTCCTGAGTTTCTTATAGCGCTTCCTGTTAACTTCTCCACTGCTGATTTTTTCTTCGAGATTTTCTGTACAACCCCGTGTATTGTAACCATAGGTGGCAACCCTGAAAAAGTAAAAGCTGACAGAAAGCCATAAAAAAACAATTATTCCGGCAACGATCAGCGCCCACCTGTACCACTTTCCTCTGAAAAAATTTCCCTGCTTCATCGGTTAAAATTTAATGCACCGGTTTCCGTTACATGACTTTCAGACAAAAGTATTTAAAAGAAATCATACAATGAACAATATCCGTTTACAAATAGATAATTCCCCTGATTATCAGCAAAATTTTGTTTATATTACTTCTCACCCGGATGAGATTCCTGCCAATATTTTCAATGAAGAAGAAACAAGGTTTATCTGCCAAAAATTCGATGAAGCTGCTGATCAGGCCATTATAGATAATCACCGGCAAATACGGGTCGTGAATTTCATGTATGAAAACGTTTCTTCTAACTCTAGAACCATTGAAAAATACCGGAAATCTGGAAATGAGTTCAGTGATATGCTCAACCGGAGAAAATTCCAGTCAGCCCAGATAATCAGCTTTTTGCAGAATCCCGAACAGGTTCTGGCCCTGGCTGAGGGTATGATCCTTGGCAGTTACCAGTTCCTGAAATACAAGACCAGAGACCTGGATAATAATTCCAATACTCTTCATTCGCTCACATTGATCAATGAAGGATTGACTATCTCAGACCTTGAATGGCTGCTTCATAAAACCGCTGAAGTGAATCTTTGCCGCAACCTGGTGAATGAGCCTCATGGCCATCTCACAGCAGTTCATCTGGCCGGAGAAATCAGCACACTCTTTAAGGGATCCGGAGCACAGGTGGAGGTTATGAACAAAAGAAAGATTGAATCGCTGAAAATGGGCGGATTATTAGGCGTAAACAAAGGAAGTTTGGATCCTCCCACATTTACGGTTATAGAGTGGAAACCCGGAAACGCTGTAAATCAAAAACCTTATGTATTGGTAGGGAAAGGCGTAGTGTTTGACACCGGAGGTATGAACCTGAAACCGGGCACGTCCATGAACGAAATGAAATCAGACATGGCCGGTGCAGCCGTCGCAGCCTCGGTAATCCATGGGTTGGCATTGGCCGGAATACCGGTTCATGTTATCGGGCTGATTCCAGCTACTGATAACCGTCCGGGTGGTAATGCCATTGTGCCCGGTGACGTTCTCACCATGCACAACGGAATGACCGTGGAAGTGCTCAATACCGATGCAGAAGGCCGACTGATACTGGCTGATGCCCTGAGTTATGCAGCTCAGTATGAACCTGAACTCGTGATTACCCTGGCCACACTTACCGGCATTGCCGCCCGGGCAATTGGAAAACACGGGATTGTAGCCATGCAGGCCAAAGCGGATGAGTATTTCAATCAGTTGAAAATTACGGGAGAAGATGTTTACGAAAGAATTGTGGAATTTCCTTTCTGGGATGAATATGCCGATTACCTGAAATCAGATGTGGCGGATATGAAGAATATTGGCGGACCCGATGCCGGTATGATCACCGCCGGGAAATTCCTTGAAAAATTTACCGGCTATCCTTTTATACACCTCGATATTGCCGGTGTAGCCTTTTATGATAAACCCACCGCATATTTTCCTTCAGGCGGTACAGGCTATGGCGTACGATTGCTGATGGAGTTTTTCAGAAGGCTGGCAGTATAGTCATCGTATGGCTCCCGGCCATCCGATGACTAAACACCACGACCTGTCATCGTATGGCTCCCGGCCATCCGATGACTAAACACCACGACCTGTCATCGTATGGCTCCCGGCCATCCGATGACTAAACACCACGACCTGTCATCGTATGGCTCCCGGCCATCCGATGACTAAACACCAACAGAGGTAGTCATAGCATGGCTTGAAGCCATACTATGACTACGTCAGAATTCTCCTTCAATCTGCCCCAGATACTTCTCCACCCTGTTATCCGCATTCTCCCGCAAATTATAATAATAGAACGGAATATCAAAACTGTGGTAAACACCCAGACCCATTGAACCAGCAATTTGATACATAGCGCTGTCGTTCACGCTGCTGCATACAAGTACTCCTTTTGCCAGATCAATACGTGCGTCGGCAAAATGAGGTACCATTCCAAAATGACCCAGTGTATCCACAGGCATAAAGGAACCCAGACTTTCAGCTGCCGGAGCCAGGGTTTCATCCCTTTTCCAATTTATGGGATTGATAACAATGCCCACATTGTCAGCCATTACAATATTTCCGCCGGGAGCAACCTCCGGCGACTGGGTGTTATAGGAGATGATCACGCCAAAATCATCCGGGCCTTCGGCAAATCTAAGATGATTGTTGGCGCTCATGAATTCGGCTGTTACCGGATATCCTATCACATAAGCACAAATCATCCGGGCATAAACACCAGGATTGGTTTTCATGTACTCTTTCAGCAGGAACAGCAGGACGTTGGATCCCTGCGAATGCCCGGCAAGGATAAAAGGCCTGCCATTATTGTAATTCTTGATATAGTAGTCAAAAGCTGCTATTACATCTTTGGCCGGAACGCTTCCAACCACTTCCCACCTTTGATCTTCAGGAAGACTTAAGGTATAACCGGCATCTGCCTGACGGTAATAAGGAGCATAAATATTTCCTATAGTTTCAAAAGCGGTGGCCTGTCGGGCAAAAGCCTGTTGCGCACCGGCATGCATCATCGGATGGTCAACAGCACAGAAATTGGGTTCAGATGGATCTGCTTTATACCAGGCTGTTGGATACACATAAAAAATATCGACAAGTTTGGAATTAGTATCAGGAAGTGACAACCAGTGTTCCGGTTTTGAGTATTCGGTAACCTGATCTGAATCAGCAGGGTTGGTTTTTTCGCAGGAAGTTAGAGGCAGGTATGAAATGAGGATGAAACACAAGTTTAGAAAACAAAGATTTCTTTTCATTTTTCCTCAAAAGTAGGCAACAACCCTTGATACGAAGAGGGACTTCAGCATATTTGTCAGAAAATGTAACAGCAGTAAATGGTAAATGGAAAAAAAAACCATAGTTTACCACCCTAAAGATTATAGTCGCCTAATCAGACGAGTTGTATTTCAATCTATAATCTATAATAATCAGTTCCCAGTCACAAATCACTAATCACCAGTCACCAGTCACTAATCACCAATCACCGGTTACTACAGATTCACCGCTTCCACAATTGCCTTGTCCACCAGAATACGTCCGCAATATTCGCAAACGATGATTTTTTTATGCATACGGATGTCTAACTGGTGCTGAGGCGGAATTTTGTTGAAACAACCACCACAGGCATCCCGTTCAATCTGAACCACGGCCAGACCATTACGGGCGTTTTTGCGAATTCTCTTGAAAGCAGTGAGCAAACGGTCTTCCACACGTTTCTGAATGTCTTCTGAACGCTTAACGAGGTTCAGCTCTTCCTTTTCGGTTTCATCAATAATATCTTTCAGTTCGGCATTTTTGATGTCGTAATCAACTTTTCGCTCTTTAAGCTGGCCATTGGATTCTTCAATCAGGTTTTTCTTCATTTCGATGGCAAAAATGGCCTCTTTCATTTTTTTCTCGGCCAGTTGCGATTCCAGGTTCTGGAACTCGATCTCCTTCGATAAACTCTCATATTCCCGGTTATTACGCACGTTCTTGATTTGTTCGTCGTACTTCTTGATGAGGGCCGCTGAATCTTTCATGGCTGTTTTATAAGACAGTATATTGGTTTCCAGCTCGCTGATCTCATCAATAAGTTTGTCAACACGTGTTTCGAGGCCGGCAATTTCATCTTCAAGATCCTGCACTTCATTAGGCAGCTCACCCCTGATGATCTTTATCTTATCAATTTGCGACTCAATTTGCTGAAGCGTATACAACGCCAGCAGTTTTTTCTCAATCGTCAGTTCAAGACGCTCATCAGCATCATCCTGCAATCTCCGGTTTGATACGTTTACATCGCTTTCCATATATTCTTCAGTTGAGTTATCGGTTTTTTTTGCCATTGAAAAGATATTAAATATTGATTATAAGTACTTTACGGGGTTAATACCGCTTTTTGAAATTTCGACTGCAAAAGTAGGAAAATTTTCTTTTATAATTCTTTTAATCAGCTCAATAGTGAATTGTTCAGTTTCAAAATGACCGGCATCTGCCAAAACGGTGTTTCCTCCGGTTTCCATAAACGTGTGATAGCTGGTTTCACCGGTAATAAAAAGATCCGCTCCGGCTGCAATGGCCGTCTTAAGCAGAAAACCGCCACTGCCACCGCAAACCGCGATTTTCTGCACATGGGTGCGATGGGATGGTGAATATCTGATCACAGAAGCATTAAATACGGTTTTAATTTGTTGCAGATACTCCATCAGCCCTGAGGGTTCTTTCAAATTCCCGATCATGCCGCTGCCAAAACCGGGGTTACGGTTGTCGAGCGGATAAATGTCATAGGCCACCTCTTCATATGGATGCGCCTTCAGCATAGCTGAAACAACCTGATTCTGCATGTGGACGGGGAGAATAGTCTCTATTCTGATTTCCTCTTCCAGGTGAAACTGACCGATACTTCCCACAAACGGACTGGCTCCTGTATGGGCTCTGAAACTGCCTTTGCCCTCAAGGTTATAACTGCAGCAGTCGTAATTACCGATAACCCCGGCTCCGGCCTCAAAAATGGCGCTTCTTACCTGATCTGCCTGTGCGGTTGGCACAAAGGTTACCAGTTTCTTCAGACTTCCCTGAACGGGTTGTAATATCACAGGGTTTTCAATCCCGAGCTTTTCGCAGATAATCCGGTTCACCCCATTCAGTGAATTATCCAGGTTAGTATGCGCAGCATAAAGGGCAATATCGTTTTTGATGGCCTTCCGGATGATTTTCTCGGTGAGAGTATTTCCGGAGAATTTTTTTAACTCCCTGAAAACAGGGGGATGATGACTGATAACGAGGTTACACCCCAGGCTGAGAGCTTCATCGATCACTTCTTCCGTTACATCCAGACAAACCATAACTGCGCTGGCTTCATCATTCCCGAAACCGGTAATAAGGCCGCTGTTGTCGTACGATTCCTGATAGTGAAGGGGGGCTGTCTGTTCAATGACGCTGGTTATTTCAGATATTTTCATATTAATTGGGTTATAGCAGATATTCAATTTCCTTGAAGGCAAATTCCCTGATTTCTCCATCCACCTCTGTGATCAGCCTTCCGAAAGGGTCAACACCTCTGATGATGGCTTCAAAAGGATGATTTCCTGCAGAAAACCAGCCTGGAATGTTGAGCTTGTACAAATTGTGAAGATATCCGGATTGGATTTTGTCAAATTCATGATTCTGAAATTGTTCCATCCGGTGATCGAGCCTTTGGCAAAGATGCCGGAAAACCTCATCAATATTATAGTCAAACCCGGTGATGGCTTTAAATGAAACCGGGTTGGGAATGTCTTCACTGAATTGTATTTGGTTGATATTTAAGCCAATACCAATCACAGAGCATTCGATCATTTCTCCCGAAATGATATGACTGATGAGTATACCCCCAACTTTACGATCACCAATATAAGCATCGTTCGGCCATTTTATAAATATGTCCGGTGAGCCGGGTAGCCCGGTGAAATACAAAAGGTCAGATACAGCCAATGACACGGCTTTGTTCAGGTAAAACTGGTCTGCAGCCCTGATACCGGCCGGTTGGTAAATAAAGGAAACCGTAAGGTTCTTACCCGGTTCACTCTCCCATCGGTTGGTTCCATATCCTTTTCCGGCGGTCTGATGGCCGGTTATAATCGCCATTCCGTTCACAGCTTCACCCGTTTCAATTAATTTCAGGGCCAGCAGATTGGTTGATTCAGCGCTATCAGGATTAATCACAACCTGTCCAAATAGTTTCATTGTAAAATTCAGTAATTCAGTGTATTATATTTAATTTCTGGTGGCATGGTTTTTGACCTGCCTGAAAATTCATGGATTTTTTAATTGATCCATTGGTCAAAAATAATCAAATTTGAACCGTTAAACTAATTTCAGCCCTGAATATTATTTTAAATCAAACTAAACATAAATGGGTGCGGGTGGTTAAATGGTTTACTTTTGCATCCGTATTTAAATGTATTTATGAGAAGAAAAAGAAACGGTTCAGACGGAAAAAAGGTACTGCTTGCCGGTATTGCCGGCATAGAAGATAAAAAAGGGCTTGACATGATAGCGCTTGATTTTTCGGAGATTAAAAATGCAATCTGCGACTATTTTCTGATTTGTCATGCCACTAATAAAATCCAGGTAGCCGCCGTGGCTGATGCCATCCAGGAGTTTGTTTTCAAAAGCGAAAAAATTCACCCGTATCACGTTGAAGGATATGAAAACTGTGAATGGGTACTGCTCGATTACATTGATGTCGTGATTCACGTATTCCTCGATGAAAGACGGGATTACTACAAACTGGAAAAACTTTGGGCCGATGCTAAAACGGTTAATATTGATGAACTTAAGGAAAAATAGTAATACTGAAAAGAAACAGGCGATATGGCAGATAATGTGAATCCCAACGAAGACAAGAAAAGTCAGAACTCTCAGAATAATCCGGGAAATCCCGGGCAGGGAAACAACAATCCTTTGCAACCCAGAAAATTAAAGCCGAAATTTAATTTCTATTGGATTTATGCAGTCATCGTGATTGTATTCCTGGCTATCTGGACCATGAATCCCGGAACCGAAGCCCGTAAAATCAACTGGGGCGATCTTAAAACCATGATCGAAAAACAACATGTTGAGAAAATTATTCTGGTAAACAAAGAATATGCAGAAATATATATTAAGAAGGATTCTGTATCCAAATACAAGGAGCTAAAAGATCATAAGGAAAATATGATGGGTAATACACCTCATTATGTGATGGTTATTGGTTCAATAGAATCGTTTGAAAAAAATGTGGCTGATGCCCAGCAAAATGTGACAAAACCAGTGTATGTTGAAAACCAGGCAAGAACCGACTGGCAGGATTTCTTTTTCAGCTGGATATTACCCCTTGTTATCCTGCTCGGAATCTGGATAGTAATCATGCGGATGATGAGCCGGGGTGGACCGGGTGGCGGACAGATCTTCAACATCGGAAAGTCCCGGGCCCAGCTCTTTGATAAAGATACTCATGTAACCATCACTTTTAATGATGTGGCCGGATTGGAAGAGGCCAAAGTGGAACTGATGGAAATCGTTGATTTTCTGAAGAATCCGAAACGCTATACCAATCTTGGCGGAAAAATTCCAAAAGGTGCCTTACTGGTTGGTCCTCCGGGAACCGGTAAAACCCTCCTGGCCAAATCGGTAGCCGGAGAGGCCAATGTACCCTTTTTCTCCATCAGCGGTTCTGAGTTCGTGGAAATGTTCGTGGGCGTAGGCGCTTCACGGGTTCGCGACCTGTTTAAAACCGCCAAGGAAAAGGCGCCCTGTATCATTTTTATCGACGAAATTGATGCCGTGGGTCGTGCCCGTGGCCGTAATGCAGTTACCGGAGCCAATGATGAACGTGAAAATACCCTGAACCAGTTACTTACCGAAATGGATGGCTTCAGCGGAAACCAGGGAGTGATTATTCTCGCCGCTACCAACCGTGCCGATATCCTCGACCGTGCACTGCTTCGGGCCGGACGTTTTGACCGACAGATTTTTGTTGATCTGCCCGATCTCGAAGAACGGCATGCTATCTTCAATGTACACCTCCGGCCTATCAAATTTGATCCTGCATTGGATATCGATTTTCTGGCAAGACAGACTCCCGGATTCTCCGGTGCTGATATCGCCAATGTTTGTAATGAAGCTGCCCTTATCTGTGCCCGCAAATCCAAGGAGCTGGTGGATAAACAGGATTTTATGGATGCAATAGACCGTATCGTAGGCGGACTCGAAAAGCGAAGTAAGATCATCTCACAACATGAGAAAAAAGTGATTGCTTACCACGAGGCAGGTCATGCAGCCGTAAGCTGGATGCTGAAATATGCGTCACCCCTCGTAAAAGTGACCATCGTTCCGAGAGGAAAAGCCCTCGGCGCAGCCTGGTATCTCCCGGAAGAAAGACAGATCACCACCTTTGAGCAGATGTTCGATGAAATGACCGCCATACTGGGAGGCCGTGCCTCAGAAGAGGTGAATTTCGGACATATCTCTACCGGCGCTTTGAATGACCTCGAAAAAGTAACCAAACAGGCTTATGCTATGGTAACCTACTTTGGACTCAATAAACGGATCGGTAATCTGAGCTATTACGATTCCTCAGGTCAGTCAGAATATATGCTCTCAAAACCGTATAGTGAAAAAACAGCTGAGATTATTGATGAAGAGGTGAGTAAACTGGTAGAAACAGCTTATCTGAGGGCTGTTCAGATTCTTAAGGATAACCGGCTTAAAGTGGATCAACTGGCACACCTTCTGCTCGAACGGGAAGTGATCTTCCGTGAAGATCTCGAAGTAATATTTGGAAAAAGGGAAGGTGATATCAAACCGGAAAACGAACTGGCAGTTACCGGAAACACAGACAATTCAGCAGTCTTACCACAACATAACCCTGCGGATTCTTCTGTAGCGCTGGATACAGATGAGTCAAAATAGTTTAAACTGTTCAAATCAGACACCAATCATGGAAGAAAGCATGGCTAAGGAAAAAGTGATGAAAGGCATCCGGAATGCACTGATTGAGCAAACCTCCAATCCCTTTGGAAGGATTGATTTCGATTCACCGGTCTACCAGGCTTTTACCGATGAACCCGAAATGGTATTCGCCCGCGAATTTACCAGGGTTGCCGGTACCTTTGTATACTGTGAAAATGAGACAGAATTTTATGAAACCTTATCCGAATTTCTGTCTGTGAAATCCGTTGAAAAACCTTTTGTGCTGGACAGGTCAATCAAGGAAATCCTTGAAGCCGGCAACATTGAGTACCTCTCAGAAATTACCCAGTTACCGGCATTAAAAGCCGCTATCACCCGTTGTGAATATCTGATTGCCCGGCTTGGCAGCATAATGGTCTCATCAGGGCATGAATCCGGAAGAAGGCTCAATGTTTTTCCTGAGATTCATATCGTGGTTGCCTATACCAGCCAGATTGTAAATGATTTAAAAGATGCACTTGCCGGGATAAAGGAAAGATACGTCACTTTACCTTCGATGGTAACGGTAATTACCGGCCCAAGCCGTACCGCAGATATTGAGAAAACACTCGTAATGGGTGCACATGGCCCGAAAGAACTGGTTCTGTTTCTTATAGAGGACTGACCATAAACAACTGATTTTAAATGATATATTTTATTTCGTAATACAATTCGTGATATGAGACTGAATTTAATTGTTTCTTTTTTCCCGGGCTAAGGGGCATTTGCAATATCGCCCAGCGCGGGGAGATGTTTGATGACCTGGAATTTCTGTTTCCTTAAAAGCCTGAATTCTTGAATTTGTATTTCATTTTCAAATTTTCAAATAGGACAATTTTAAAACATATCATTTAATTATTTAACTTTACCTGACAATTAAAAAATAAATATCATGGAAGATACATGGGTAAAAGTATATTCAGCAGATAATGAATATGCTGTAGAAATTGTAAAGGGTTTGCTGGACGAAAGCGGCATTGAATCGGTAATTTTAAACCGTAAGGATAGTGAATTTCTGATTGGTGAAGTTGAATTGTATGTGGAGAATAAAGACTTTACCTCGGCCACAGAAATAATAGCCGGTAAATCCGAATAGTATCAGGGTGAATAATTTTTTTACCAGAGTAATTACCGGTAGCGTTTTCGTGTCGGCCGTTATCGGGTCGGTTTATTTTAGTCCGGTGGCGGCACTGCTATTGTTCTATGGTGTAGCTGTATTCAGCCTTTTTGAGTTTTTTAACGGGCTGAAAAAAAATGGTTACCAACCGGATAGGGTAACAGGAATCATAGTCGGATCTTTTGTCTATCTTCTGGTATCTCTCGCAGGTTTAAAGCTCATCGGTTCTAATTTTCTTACAGCACTTCTGCTGGTTTTACCTGCAGTAGCCGTTTCAGAGCTGTTTCGTAATCTTCAGTCGCCGTTTGTCAATATCGGACTTACCCTTACAGGAATCCTGTACATACCGCTTTCACTCGGGTTGCTTTTGTTTCTGTATTATCCTGTATCTTCGGAAATGGATCCCAATCCCAGGGTTCTGGTTTCGGTTTTTGCGCTGGTGTGGGTTAATGATTCCATGGCCTATGTAGTGGGTTCACTGATTGGAAAACACCGGCTTTTTGAACGGATCTCACCAAAAAAATCATGGGAAGGGTCAGTGGGCGGACTGCTGTTCACCATGCTGGCTGGATACCTGATCTATTTGTGGGCTGGAATGTTGTCTTGGGAAGCCTGGATGTTTATATCGATAATTGTTGTAATTTTGGGCACTTTGGGCGATTTGGCAGAATCAATGCTGAAAAGAAGCCTGAATATCAAGGATTCCGGAACATTTTTTCCAGGACACGGAGGTTTCCTCGACCGGTTTGATGCGGTTTTGATGGTAACTCCGGCCATTGTAGTTTTTATCATCATATTAAATTGGTTTGCACAATGAAAATCCACCGTGAAGGTTTCAGAATAATTCTAACAACTTTCATTTTACTGGCGTTGCTGATTACACTGGTTAATGTTGTGTTTGAAACTCAGACGATATGGCATTACATGTTATACCTCGTAATTGCTGTGTTTTTTGGATTGGTGGTTATGTTTTTCAGAGACCCTGCACGCGAGTTTAATCCCGGTGAGCAACTCGTGATTTGTCCGGCTGATGGTAAAATAGTAAATATCAGCGAAGTGGAGGAACCGGAGTATTTTAAAGGAAAACGGATGCTGATATCGGTGTTTATGTCACCTCTGAATGTGCACAAAAACTGGTACCCGGTTAACGGAAAGATAAAATATTACCGGTATCACCCCGGAAAGTACATGGTTGCGTGGCATCATAAATCGAGCGATCTTAATGAAAGAACCACCGTGGTCGTTAGAAGAAATGACCAGTCGGAAATTCTGGTTCGGCAGATTGCCGGCGCCGTGGCACGCCGCATCGTAAATTATTCAAAAATGAATACCGTGGTAAAACAGGGCGATGAACTGGGTTTTATCAAATTCGGATCACGTGTGGATATTTACCTGCCTTTGGATGCTAAGATCCATATTTCCATGAATCAAAAGGTGAAAGGCTGTAAAACCGTGATAGCCGAGTTGAAGTAAACGGTTTTCCTGCTACTGACGGGGTTATGTAAGAACTTGATAAATAGTCAGTTTAGTTACAATGACGGCTATGCGGAACTTGCTATTACCCCTTTCGTAATTTCTGTCTCTTTGATTTATAAAATTTCCATAAGTTCTTTCAGGGTATAGATCTCAAAAGTCGGATTAAGGCTGTGCACCAACCGGTCATGATTGAAAAACACCTGATCCATTCCATAATCCCTGGCACCCATAATATCCACTTCAAGGTCATCACCAATCATCAGACTATGGTATTTTTCTGCATTCGCCCTGGCCAGGGCAAACGAGAAAATAAATCCGTCGGGTTTTTTGGCACCTGCTTCATCTGAAGTCGTCACTGTTTTAAAATAATGGGCGATATGGGTATTCTCAATTTTTCTGAATTGAACTTCATCAAATCCATTGGTAATCAAATGAAGATGGTACTTAGGGTAGAGATATTCGAGAACTTTAATGGAATCCGGGAAAAGCGCTGTTTTTTCAGGAAGGATTTCGAGGTAGATTTTCCCGAATTTCTTTGCTGTCTCCGGATTGCTGTAATGAAATACATTGAAGGTTTTTTCGAACCTAAGCCATTTTAATACTTCCTTTTCAATCTTCCCTTCGCGGTAATGCGCCCAAAGATCCATATTATGGATTTCATATTGTTTTGCAAATTCCCGGAAATCAGCCATGCCTGCATCTTTTAGATTCAACAGGGTATAAACATCCAACAGGGTTGCATGGGAGTTGGTGTCGAAATCCCAGATGGTTTTATCGAGATCAAAGAAGAGGTGTTGGTATGTATTCAAACTGATTATGAAATAAAAAGGTTAAAATAAAAGCCCGGCGTTATCCGCCAGATATGTCAGGGTAAGTGAAATGGCCAGCGCCATGAGCGGCGCTGAAAGCCAAATGATCCAGAATTTTTTTACCTGTTGGTGAACATACATCTTTTTCCAGCCTTTTTTCGAAATACCCAGCGCAATGATGGCAAAAGCATTCAATTGCACCAGAGAAGTGGGTATGCCTTTCGTAACGGAGGCCAATAAAAGCAGGGAAGCAGTAATCACCGAGATCAGACTGGCCCCCGCAGGCCCAAATTCAATGATCCCTTTACCGGTGTTTTCAAGCAATTTCCTGCCAAAAACCGAACTGCCAATGGCAAAGCAGGGAGCTATCAGTAAAGTACAGATAATCACTATGATATTGAATTTCTGGTCATCATTTACATCTATATTCAGTACGTTCATCACCATGGATGCCAGGGGGCCTGACGCATTGGCCACATTGTTGGAGCCAATGGCATATGCCACGTAACAGGCGGATAATATGACAAATAACCGCAAAACCGGATGGGCCGGCATCTGGTCAAATTTTACCAGGTTTCGTTTTTTCGTGTAAAGTTTCATTAAGCGGGAGATGAACAGCACCAGAAAAAACCCAATCAACGGGAGGATAAACCAGGCAGGAATGATTTCCAGAAATAATTTTTGGGTATTTAAAGAATCCAGGTAAATGGCCGGACCGCTTAACGCAGCTACGGTGGATTGACTGGTAGATTGAGGAACTCCGATCAGATTGGCCATCAACAGCGAAAGCGCTACCGATAGCAATATAATCGTAACCATGGTAACCGAAAGGGTGTCAGCAGGTATCATTTCCCTGCCTAAGGTAATGGCCACCTGCTTTCCCGATATAATAGCTCCCAGAAATACAAACGTTCCAAACAAACCCGGTATGGCGAACTTACGAATGATATTGGCGCCATAAGCCGCCGAAAAGGATGGGGCAGTACCGCTTCCTCCCATATTGACGGCCAGGAATAATCCTACGAGAAGGGGGAGTATGACGGGAGCAAACAACATTAAAAGAATTATAAATTATAAATTATAAATTATAAATATTTGGTTGGTAATATATTCGGCTGGAGCAAAGCTGTAAATGGTCATATTTTAACTGATCGGTTCTGAATAAATATTTATCAGGTGCAAAGATATGTTTTTGGAGGTAAGGGAAGAGGTTTCCCATGAATGAACTGCCTGGATCCGGAAGTTTTATGGGTTGTTAATAAAATTTAACAAAATATTTTAGGAAAAAGTGTGTTTAAATTTATTAAAATAGTATTATTGCAATATCAAATTAATATCATATTTTTATGAAAACTGAAATGTCATTTCATGGTTATTCAGGTTACCTGATGATTTTCATCAACCTGGTTCTTTTTATCGGTTCCATTCTTGGAATTGTATTTCTCGAAGTGTACTGGCTTGCTGCCATTACTGTTATTACCTCCTTTTTGTTTATCGGATTTGTAGTGGTTAATCCCAACGAATCCAGCGTACTCATCCTGTTTGGTACCTATAAGGGTACTTTGAAGGAAAGTGGTTTTTACTGGGTAAATCCGTTCTTTGTCAGGAAGAAAATTTCCCTGAGAGCCCGTAACCTGAACAGCGATCCCATCAAAGTGAACGATAAGATCGGGAATCCGATCATGATTGGGATTGTATTGGTATGGAAAGTTGAAGATACCTTTAAGGCAGCCTTTGAAGTGGATGATTATTCGCATTTTGTAGACATTCAGAGTGAAGCTGCTATAAGAAAGCTGGCCGGACATTATCCTTATGATAACTTTGATGATGAGCAGGCCGAAATTACTTTACGGTCAGGTGGAGAAGAGGTGAATGAAGTTCTTGAACAGGAACTGAGTGAAAGGCTTTCCATTGCAGGTATCCGGGTGATGGAAGCGCGTATCAGTTACCTGGCTTATGCCTCAGAAATTGCCGGCGCCATGCTCCGGAGGCAGCAGGCTACTGCCATCATTGCTGCCCGGATTAAAATTGTAGAAGGAGCTGTAAGCATGGTAGATATGGCTCTGCAGCATTTATCCAAAAGAAATATCATCGACCTCGATGACGACAAGAAAGCGGCTATGGTCAGCAACCTGATGGTTGTATTATGTTCTGACCGCGATGCCAGTCCGGTGATAAACGCAGGTACCTTACACCCTTAAAAATTGTTATGGCGGAGAAAAAGACTTTTGTGTTACGGTTAAATCCGGAAATTTATAAAAGCCTTGAAAAGTGGGCTGCGGATGAGTTCCGCAGTATTAACGGACAACTGGAATGGATTATTGATAAGGCTTTGAAGGAAACCGGCCGTTTTCCTGCGAAACCTTCCAAAGAAAAAGATGTGGAATGATAGTTAGTTCACTATAAGGAATCTTCCCGTAACGATTATTTTGTCCACGCTGGTAATACGCGCGATATACAGTCCGGGTTTAAAAAGGGATGCTTCAATGGAAAATTGGAGCATCTTTTTTCCCGGATGTTCGTTTTCAGTATATATTCGTCTGCCCGATTGATCGAAAATTTCCACCCCCGTTATGGGATTTTCCTCTGAAACTATCATCATCTGTCCGCTACTTTTTATCAGGTTTGGATAAATGCGGATACCCGCTGTTTTTGTGGCCCATCTCTCAGGATCGCTGATACCAACATACAATGTATCGATGTGCCCGTAAACTCCTGTATGCTGGATATTGTACTGCAAAACCGGCAAAACAATGGAATAGGGTGCATAAGCGATATCGAAGTTCCATTCATACAAATTGGTGAAGGTAGTAGTAATCTCGTTGCTCCCTCCCACAAAGTCCATTTTACCGTCGAAATTAAGATCAGTGATCAGGGGATTCATAAAGAAAGTGGATCCGATTACCGGTAATGGCCAACCACCGGTGGTAAGTTCGGTACCATCATGGTTGAATGCCCTGTAAATGCCGGCAGTGGTATTATCGTCGATAATGGCTTCATACATAAAATCACCATCGATATCGGCGATGATGGTCTGAGAATTAATGGCGTTCAGAGAGGGTACCGGGAACCCGGCGAGCGGTGTGCCGTCCGATGACCATGCATACAGTTTATCCGACGGAACACCTGACAACACCTGATCGCCTACCAGGATATCCAGTCCGCCAAGGCCGTCGAAATTGGCCACGGCCACCGGTGCGTAAATCCAGTTGGAAACGGTACAGGGAAATCCTGGGATCTGTTGTCCGGTATTATCGAGTACATGCACCTGCCCGTTACCGGAACTGAGTGAATGGTCTCCCACGATAATTTCCCGGAGCCCATCGCCATTGATATCGGCAAGCACCGGCGAAGAATAGGAGAATACCCGGTTGGTGCCGGGTGCGAAAGGAAATCCTTCAAGAAGGTTTCCATTGATATCATAGGCAAATACACTATAGTACGATTCGGCTACTATTTCCGGGATGTCATCTCCGGTAATATCACCCACTGCTACTGCCGAAGCCGGGATATAGTCCATTTCCTGTGGCCAGCCGGGCATAATGGTTCCATCACCTTTGTACACATTCACAAAACCGGTAGGATATTCTCTTTCTTCGATAATAATTTCCATGATTTCATCTCCGTCGAGATCAGCCAGAACAGGAGTGCGTACGGGCCCACCGGTGCATGTTACCGGGAATCCGGGTTTATTGCTGCCATCCAGGTTAAAGGCATAAATTTTTCCATCGTTGGCGGTACCGGGAGTACGGGTGGTTACCACAATATCGCCAATTCCGTCCCCATCAATATCTCCGAATGCAGGCGCTCCTTCAGCAGGCGTACTGGCCACTGTTTTCGGCCATCCGGGAACATCGGTTCCGTCATGGTTCAGGGCATATACTTTATTGCCGATATTGTAGATAACTTCCAGATCATCATCGGTGTCAATATTACAGGCAATGCCACCTCTCTGAGAAGTTCCTGCAATTCTGAGGGGCCATCCGGGATAAGGATAAATGGTGTCAGCCCTGTAATTCAGCGGAGGATGGCTTTGCAGTACCGATCTGTCAATAAGTACCTTTCCATCCACATCAGGCATTACATAGGGTTTAAAGGAATCAGGAATTTCCTGACAGGGTACAACAGATGCCTGAGGCAGGGCAATCCCTTTGAAGAACACGAAAATTAAAATGAGAAGAAAATGTTTTTTCATATCAGTGGATTTGATCTTCAAAAGTAATAAAGAAAATCCAGCAAAATAAAAGAGACCATCAAAAATTGATGGCCTCTTAACATCATTCAGGTCGCGAAAGACCCTATGCTTATTAATTATTTATTTACCACAATCTTTCTTACAATTCTTGCATCGCCTGTTTGAACAGATACATAATAAATACCACCTGGAAGGTTGACCAGGTCGATATCGATCACTCCGGAAACAGGATTGCTGATGTTGGAAAGGGTATAAACCACTTTACCGGCTACATCGGTAACGGTGACTGACTGAGCTTCGTTCCGGTTCAGAATCAGGCTGAAGAGTCCGGTATTGGGATTGGGCTGGATAGTAACTGAACTGTTACTATGGATGTCATTCACTCCGGTACAGTTCATCACGATCACCTCGAAATCCTGTGAATCAGGTCCTTCACCGCATTGGTTGGTGGCACACACTTTCAGGGTGGCCGTACCTGTCCAGACTTCACTCCAGGTTATGGTAGCCGTATTGTTTTCAACGTTTAGGATACCACAACCAAAGGGCAGCAGGTGCCAGGTGTAACCGGTTACACTAGCCATAGGATCAATCGTATACATGGAAACTTCTCCCTGACAAACATCGGATGAACCGGTGATGGGTGACGGAGCAGGAGGTACAGTCATAGTATTGATATAATCCTGCTTGGTAAGGGTGTTGGATCCATTACCGCTGGTAACCGTAAGGGTTACATCATAAACCCCTGCAGTAGCATAGGTAACCAGAGGATTTTGCTCAGTGGATGCAGCCGGTGTACCTCCTTCAAATGTCCATTCCCATGAAGTGATTCCTGCACCGGTTGAATTGTCGGTGTACTGAACCTGACTTCCTTCGCAGACCTCGGTTATATTGGCGGTGAAATTCGCGGTTACTCCGGTTTGGAGAATGCCCATATGAATGAGATATTGTTCCATCAGCGCAGCTTTGGTATTGGCGCCATTGTCCTGCAATCCTCCGAATTCGTGCGAAGCGCCGATGGTTTTATAGGTAGCGCCGGCATAAGCAATGGATGTTCCGTATGAAGGGGTCTGGTTTTTCAATACCGCTACAGCAGGAGCCATGGGTTCGAGATGGTCGATCCAGTTATTTTCACCCTGATAGGCAAAGGTCATTCCTGCTGTAAAAGTTCCGGCTTGACCCAGTTGTGTGGATAAATCTGAACTACCGTCGCCGGTGGCATTGATGTAAAACATTTCATGAACGGCGGTTTGTGTATCATAATACCAGGTATCGCCGCCTTCCATGTACAGAGATCCTCCGTTATCGAGGAATTCGGCCAGGGCATCGCCTTCAGAACTGCTTAAGGTATGGTTACTGCTGTAGATGCCCAGGCAGACGAATGCCGATGAATAGAGATTCATATCGGCAGGCATGGAAGTAAGATACTCAGCTGAAACACCTAATGCCGACATGGCTGTTTGCATGGCCGGACCGGAGCTGTGGTTGGGATCAAGATCGATAATAACCACCGGGATTTGTCCGATTACTACCTGGAAGGTTCCGGAGCCGGTGATACCCATATCGGCAGCTAAACCGAAATTCAGCATGGCCATGTGTCCGGCCGGGGTATTGGAAGCAGCAGTTACGCTGAATGAAGCATTGCCTGTTCCCCCTGCTGTGATGGTACCGTACGACTGCGGGCTGGTGGTGTTTATGGTAAGATATGGATCGGAAGAGGTCAGTTGTCCGGTTACATTATAGGCGTCAGCATGACCGTCATTTCCGGCAGTAACTGTGATGGAAACCGTTTCACCCGGATCGATCTTTCCATTGTTGTTTCCGGTGGCATCTGAAATGGTGAAAGTACCCATTTCAAGCGCCGGTGCATTTCCATTGAATCCGATATAACTGGTCCAGGAAGAGGTTCCATCAGTGGCATCTACCTGAACAGTAATTCCATGCTGGTCAGGGATATTTTGAGCAATGGTCATGGCAAAGCCATCCACAACGGTTGCGGTGCCATTCGGATCAATATTGCCATAACTGGCAGTATTATCGGTTATTGTAACGTATTCATCAGTGCTGCTGATGGTTACCACCACGTTCGGCGCAATTTCCACCCCTACATTTTTCATTACGAGGGTCATCAGAATGCTTTCTCCATAATCGGCTTGTCCGTTGCCGTTACCATTGAGATCGTTGATCACAAATGAATCGCGCACAACGTAAGGACCTGACGGAGGGATGACTTCAATGTTTTGTTCATAGCGGTAGTAATTCTGTTTTGTTATCACCAGCTTAACAATTGCCGGAGGTACCTGAGGCGCAATGGTGATGGACTGGGGTGCTCCCGTGGCTGTGGCCGTTCCGATGATAGCGCCGTCAACCGTAAGGGCAACGAATGCTCCTTCAGGAGCCTGGATGGAGAATTCAGTGGTACCGGCATAAAGAATCGGGTTGACATTCACCGCCATGTTTTGAGGCACTTCCGAATAAACATTCAGGAAAGCGCAGCCATGATGGTGAAACAGGTGATAGGTCACTTCCTTGTCGCCGGTATTGTAGGGCCAGGCTGATTGTTGCAGGAAATATTTGCCGGAAGCGTTTCCAAAGGCAGGCCTGAAATCTCTTTCCTGAATGGGCATACCGTAAGCGGGCATGAAATCGGGAAACATATTGTCGTACATACCCCAGGTAAACGCATCATTCACAAATGAATAGGATACCTCTGAAGCGGCCAGGAGACCCAAAGCTCCTGAGTTTTGACCGTTGTAAGTGTAGCGGTGGAATTTTTCGGCAAATGATTCGGAAGAATAGTTGTATTTACCGGTAAGGCAGTTAACAGAGAATACAAACGTGAGATCAGTATTGGTCAGACCATTGATGTTGGAGTTTACATAGGCCGGTTCGCCCCATCCGGTTTCCATACCGTGGTCGCGGTGCTGCAGCATAAAAGCGCCGGAGTTGATAGCATTGTTTACCATAGTGGCATTACCACCGGTCCAACCACCCAGTTCAGCAGGTGTTTGCGGGATGTACTGCAAACCGTTCGGTCCGAAATAGTTCACTACCGTTGCAGTGTTGGTAGCAGTCGACCAGGTTGTTCCTGGAGTTCCCTGATAAATAGCGTTTACACGAACGGGATCTTTTCCGTGTTCATGTTTGAAATATCCGCCAACTACTTCTGAACAGATTTGGAACCAGCGTTCGGTTTGCCAGCCAAGGGCGGTAATGGGATGCGCATAAAAATCGGGGCTGGTGGGCGGGTTACGCTCATAATTGAGGAACTTGCTGATCATTACCTGCAGTTGGGCAGCATTGTTGGCGGTGATACGGGCAAATACAATTTCCGGCATATCATCATTATCCACATCGGCCAGAATATTATCGGAAACACAATAACTATCCCAGATGGGAGAGGTGATTGAATTGGCTACATTGGTGCCGTAATCGCCAAGTAATAAAACAGCCACCGGAGGAATATCCCAGGTGTTGTAGGCATTTGCAAAATAGGTTTTCAGGGTGGCGGGATTGTTTCCGCCCAATTCCTGTACAGTTTTTATATCGGTCAGGATACCCTGTTCGGTACGGAATTTTTTGATAGAGTCGGCCCATTGCAGAAACTCAGGTCCGGTAGGGGTTACAATGAGGTACTCGCAACCGGCATCTTTACCATTGAGATTGCGGGTTCTGGCACCGTAATCCACAACCGGAAGTGATTCATAGTTCAGCACGGCGTCCATCAGTATGGGATCGAACCAGCGGCTGCGCAGGCGTTCTTCTCCAAAATGACCGTTTCCGCCCTGGAATTCAACCGAAAGTTGCAGATCACGGTATACAATCAACTCTTTGGTTACCGGGTTATATTGGAAAGGGGTAATCCCCACCATTACTACATCGGTTCCTCTGATTTTTGAAGGCGCTGACAATTTGATAGGTTCAGCAGGATAAAATGCATTGGTGGCATAGGTCTCAGTATTTTTCTTATAGAAAAGCGGACCTGTTTCGGTTTCCAGTGGGATGCGGGGAGCAGGAGCAATATCCACATTCTGAATGCGCTCAATGCGCGAGGCTTTGATATTCAGAACAGCTTTCGATCCCTGCGGAATGGCGATGTACCGCGACATTCCTGGCAGGTTGGGCATTCCTTCGTTGTTAGGCAGGAAAACGCCTGGCAATTCAATGCTGAGCATATTGCTGCCATCTATTTCCATAGGAGTCATATTGAATTCACTGATGGAAAATCCCAATTCAACCTGGTTAACCGACTGGTTATGCAGGGTAAGACCGGGTTGCGACCAGGGTGCAGAATACTTCACCTGCTGTGCTGAAACGGCTGTAAAAATAAAAGCCAGCAGGATTGTAAATGAAATAAGCAAACTGTTTTTGTAAACGATTTTCATGAGCTTGAATTTAGAACTGTATTAGATTTATTAAAGATTAAGCATGGGGTGAAAGTTCGCTGCTAAATTAGAAAAAAATCATTTTTTCGAGGATAAAATTTTGTAGACCTTATAGATATAATAACCGGTGTTGATACCCCGCCACAGGTTTCCCAAAAGGTTTTCCTTTAATTTAGCCTCGAGGGCATGGTACGAAAATGCTTGGAGTATGGCATTCCCATGTTGACGGATATCCTCTTCCTTTTTATCACAGGCATTTTTCAGCAGGGATATTTCCCGCTGCAGATCGTTAAAAGTCCTGATGTTTTGATTCCTATTCATGGTTTTGTTGTTTTTCGTTTTCAAAAATGGCTGAAGTAAGCATATCTGCCAGTGGTTTAAAAATAAGTTTTTTGCGGAAAATAAGCAGCAAAACAACCATAATTAGGTAAAACGCCGAAATAATCACGAAGCCGGTTCCGGTATCGTTGGTGACGGAGTTGTAATAATAGGCAAAGCTGAAGGATAAAAACAGGATAAAGAAAAATCCGAAGGAGATCAGCAGCAGCACCAGGGCTAACCTGGATATCATAAATATCAGTTTTTCCGTGATAGACAATTGCAGATAATCCAGTCGAAGATTTACATATTCCCTGATGTCTCTGCCGGTGGCTTCCAGTCTTTTGGTTAGTTCTTCCGGTTCCATAAACAGTAGATATTTGTTGGTTTAATTTTTTTTTCAAAAGTAAGAAAAAGTTGATTATAGATCATAGATTTTAGATTATAGATTGAAATACAATTCGTTAGAATAGTTAAAAAAATTGTTGAGGGGTTGAAGTTGAGCCATTCCTATCATGAAAAACGGCTGGCGTTTCTGCCAACCGTTGTCTTCAGCAGCTTTGCGTGAAATCCTTGTGAACAAAGTTCTTACAAAGTAGCTGAGTGAATTACCACGAAAAAAAAGAAATGCAAATCATCAGGCTTTGGGTGCATCCTCAGCCTGCCCTTTCTGGGCTTTGTGTACCGTGTCATGTACAAAAGTTTTCAGATCATCGAACTTGTCTTCGAGATCATGTTTAAGGTTTTTGGCCTTGTCTCCGATTTTTTTACGGGTATTTTCGCCTTTATCAGGGGCAAAAAGAATTCCCAGCGCTGCTCCTATGGCTGCTCCGCTAAGCAGTCCAATGAGGAAATTTGAAGTTTGTTTGTTCATAATGATATTGTTTTGAGTTAATGGATATAATTAAACCTTTGAACCGGCACCGTTCTCTGTATCAGTGATAACCGGAGTTTTCTGATCTCCGGCAAAACGGATCAGGTTCTTGATTATTACCTTAATAACGGTATAGGCGGGTACGGCAACTATCATACCAATGATCCCGCCCAGGGTGCCTCCTGTCAGGATCACCAGGAAAATTTCAGCCGGATGGGCTTTTACACTGCTGGAATAGATCAATGGTTGTAAAATGTTATTGTCGATAAACTGCGACACCATGAATGTTCCGGCAATTTTGAGAATAAGCGGCAAAAGCCCGGTATATACTTCATGACTGAGTTCGGTGGTGATGCCCAACAACAATCCGATGACCATGCCAATAATGGGCCCCAGATAGGGTATAATATTCATCAGGCCTGCCAAAAATCCGATCAGGATGGCATTGTCAATACCAAATATCCAGAGACCGGTGGTCACCAGAATCATTACTGAAACGGTTTCAATAAGCAGACCTATAAAATACCGGGATAACATCGTGCGGGTTTCTCTTACAATCGATATTAAAAGACTTTCGAATTTGTCAGGAATATAGGAGAGGATGGCCTTTCCGATTTTTTCATAGTCTTTTATCCAGAAAAATGTCAGGAAAAATACAGCCACAAGCCCTACAAAGATATTCCCGATGTAAGTCGCAATATTTTGAACCAGATCCATATAGGAGATGGCTTCGGTAACTGAACGAAGCTGGGCTGTGAGATACGCATCAATGGTTTGTCCCTTCTTTAAAAGATCTACATTCAGCAATTGTTGCTGCAGCCAGGCGATTTCTGAGGCATAGCTGGCTTTCAGCTTGTCATAATTGATGTTCGACAGGGTATTGGCCTGATCGACAATGAGGGGGATCATTAACCCGAAAATGCCGATAATGACCAGTAATATGGCAATCAGACTCAGCGCAGTAGCCAGGATGTACGGAAAACTGATTTTTCCGATCTTTACCGAGGCAATGGCTTTGGTAAGGGGTAATCCGATCATGGCCAGAACCACAGAAACGATTATATAGATGGTTATTGAACTGAAAAACCAGGCAAACAACACAATTCCCAATAGGGATAAGCCGGCTATAATATATTTGATTTTCTTATTCATCCTTGTTTTTTGAATGGTTAAAGATACAAAATTATTGCATGGGAAAAGTAACAGAAAACCGGTAAGAAAAATTATCGGCGGATTGGTTACGGGCATACGCGCCAAACCTGTAAAAAATACCGGCTCCTAACCGGTACAACCTGAGGTTGAGCAGGTTGAAGAATAATAGTCCCGATTCAAAATATCCTTTTGAATACTCTTTCAGAGATTCACCGAACAGCAGGTGATGGTTTTTAGTTTTGTCATTCAGCCATCCAAAGCCGGCATGGAGCGCCAGGGCCGGTTCCGGTTGAAACCTCCCGGAACGGAACAGTAATTTTCCGGATTCATAGGTGTAAAACAAATTTAAATAACGGTCGGCAGTGAATTCATTCATTCCCATGGTATTGAAGCTCATGGGGGTAAAGATGGTAAATGACCGGTAACTTCCATGGCCGTTGTAAAGCTCACTGTATGGAACAGCTCCGTTGATCCATCCGGCCGTCAGGTTTAAGCGCGACTGCCCTATATACCGGATATACCATGATGATCTTACCTGCATGTCAAAGCGGTCGAACGTAGTTTCTCCGCCGGCAATGTTTGGGTATCCATGGGTATATTCAAATTGTACAATTGGGTATTTCGAGCCAAGCGAGATCAGATCTGAAGGAGTTTTCAGGAATTTCTCCTTCCAGGCAAAGCGAAAGCCGGCCGACAAAGTAAAAAAGTGGAAGGCATCCCGGGTGGTATTACCCTCCATAAGGTATTGGTAATCATAAAGTGGTTTTTTACTATACTGGCTTACAGAGGATTTAAATCTGAAATATTTGAAAGTCCTGAATGAAATAACTGCGTTTTTCTTTTCGTTGAGGTCAAAGGTGGTCAATAATAAGTTTCTGTAGTTTTCAGGCTGTAACAGGTTCTGATCCTGCGAAAACCGGTTGCATCCTGCACTCTCTTCAAGGTCATTGGAATAGGAAAAGTGTAATCTGAGTTCTTTAAAACGGTCGATGGTAATATTGGTGAACAGCCCATATTTTGATGCCTTGTCGCCGAAGCCGTAACCCCAGTATCCACCCGCCTCCATCCATTGGGAGAATTTCCGGTTGGTGCTTCCCCCGATACCCAGGAATAGCTTCTCGTATTCGTTATAATGGATGATCCGGTTAATATCCAGACTGAAAACACCTAAAGGAATTTTTCCGTTTATCAGCGAAAGAAAGGTTCGCATTCTCTTTTCCAAACCTTCGGCTTTGCTGGTACTGTCGATAAACCGGTACGTTTCGAGATCCTTTTGCGTAAGGGAATCCACCCGGTAGGCATTCCAGAAAATCTCATCACGGTCACCTGCTTTTGGATCCACATCCACATCGATGTGGTTAAACTGCCGTTTCACCAGTTCAGGATTGAGTTCAACATTACGGATATAACTCCGTCCGTTGGCCATGATGGAGTAATTATTAACTTTCATATTCCTGAGTACAAGGTCCACATTGAACTGAACCGGGAACCATTGCCGGTTCTCTTTCAGCTCATACATCTGCTCTATGCTTATCTGCATGCCCTCATTTTCACGATGAGGCTCAGCCAGTACATTTTGTATGGCCCAACCGTTGGAGTTGATGGACAATACGCCTTTCAGCCCGTCGAAATTAGTCTCTTTATAAGGATGGAATGAAATAATGAAAACCGTATCATGGTGGTTGGTATAAGTAGTATCTTCAATACTGAAGAAGTACTTCTGCAAGGAACCATCGCTGATGGGATTAATGAAATTTCTGCCTCCGATTTTAATGATCTCTTTATAAAAAGAGGTAGATTGTATCTGAGAGATCAGAAAAACGAAAATGGGGTCTTTAAATCCTGAAATTTTTGTGGCAACCACCTTTTCATAATTTCTTGAGGGCGCCATGAATTTCCGTTCAGAGACGGTTTCCATCATGAAAAAATTACGCTTTTCGAGGTATTTTCTCAGGTTTTCGGTAAGGGTATCCATATTGGGCGCCGGTGCGGGAGCATTCAGGGTATCGGCGGTAAACACCATTTTATCATAGGAAGTATATGAAAACGAAGCCACTTTTTCAGGATCGTTCCTGAAGCGGTTTTCCAGTACCAGCTTAATAATCCTGTGAGCAGGATTTTCGCCGGCCACAATGGTCACTTCGCTGAGCTCTATTTCCTTCTTTTTCAGGTAAATACTGAGACTTTTTGAGGGATTTTCTACAGTAACCGTCCGGGTTTCATAGCCTACATAACTTAACCGCAGCAGGATAACCGGTTCATCAGAAATGAGGGTAAACTTCCCGTCAATATCACTCGTTCCACCGGTTTTGCCTTCATTTATGGTGATGTTGACAAATGCGAGGGGTTCACTTGTTCCGGCATCAAATACTTTTCCTGATATGCGGTTTTGGGAATGCAGATATCCGGTTATCAGGATCAAAAGGATTAATAAACCTGTCCGGTAAACAAAAGGGGGAAGAGAAACAGGTACCACTATGCCGAAAAATATTCTTTTAAGGTTTCGAGGGTTTGCTCATTGGTAATCAGGTCCTGAACGACTTTTCCCTTGTCGAGGATGCAGATGCGGTCGCAAACTTCGGTAATGTGGTTCAGGTCGTGGCTCGAAATAAGAAGGGTAACCTTATGGTGTTCCCTGAGATCGTTCAGCATGTTTTTGAGCCGTATCTGGGTAGTGGGATCAAGGCTGTTGAAGGGTTCATCGAGAATAATCACCCGGGGATTCCCCATCATGGACGCTGCAATACCTACCTTTTGCTGGTTACCGGCTGAGAGGTCGCGGATGAACTTTTTCTTTCCCAATACTTCCCCGGCAAAAAATTCGGTATTTTTCTGCATAAAATCGCGGATATCGCCCGACGATAATCCTTTGATTTCACCGGCAAAGGCGAAGTACTCCTCCGGTGTCAGAAAGTCGATCAGAAAACCTTTGTCGAGGTATGAGCCTGTATATACTTTCCAGTGTTCACTGCCGGCTACCGGTATCTGATCTGATATGACGTGGCCGGTGCTGGCCCTGATTAGATCGAGGATCAGCCTGAAAAAGGTGGTTTTTCCGGCTCCGTTATTCCCTACCAGTCCAAAGCTCTGACCTTCGGGTATCTGTAATTGCGGAATATCCAGCACCCTCATCCCGCTGTACACTTTTGTCAATGAATCAACTTCAATCATTTTTGTAATTTATGGTTTATTAAACGCTTCTTGGCTCCATTCGTTTCATCGTTCCTTTTTTTCTTCGACAATTCGTACTTCCATATCTTTCAGATCATTAAATTACGGTGCGCTGCACCTTATCAATTACCCGTGGTTTCCTGTTCCTACAAATATTCGGCTACGCTGTAGCCGCCATTCGGGCGAGGTTTTCATATCGTGGACTGTACCATGAGAAAAACCTGTTTTCGCCTTTTTCTGCGAACATACGGTTACGCTGTTGCAGGCATCCCAGAGATAGTTTTCTGATCCTGCACCCTTTATTTAATACTCTGATATTCAGGTAATCGTACGAATTGTATATCATTTCTAAATTTCTAATTCATATTTTCATCCCAACCTCCATCAACCTTTTCCCCAATCTCCAAAACCCCAAATCATAAACTTCAAACAAAAACCTCAACCACTAATCACTAATCACTAATCACTAATCACTATTTCTAAAACTCTCCGCCATCACATACTTCCGGCTGGCAAGTTTTTTTTCAATGATCATCATCAGCGGCTTAAAGAGGATCAGCCCGGCAATACCGAAGGCTCCTATCAGCACCAGCCCGGTATTGGGCATCCCGGCAGATGAAAAGGGCCAGTAGATCAGAACGGGAAGCAGGAAGGCGGGAATCATAGCCAGCCAGTTACCGGCTCCTACCCCCTGATAATTAAATGCGGCGCCTTTGGTCAGGTTCATTCGTTTGGTATTGAAGGTGGCTATCCATAGCAACACATAGGACAGGACGCCGATATTGAATAACCAGGTAGCTATATTGATGAACAGGATATTCTTCCCAAAGAAAAGATAGGGTATGGTTATGATGAAACAGAATGTGCTGATTATCACACCAACGGTAAATTTAACCATGAGGTATCTTCCAAACTCAATCCGGCTGGTTAAAAGATGGTCGAAATAGGCTGCTTCATAACCAAATGCATAATTGAGGTAGTTCAGCATCATTCCGCCTGACATAAAAATCCCCACAAAAATCAGCATGCCACCCATATCCTTGTATTGAGGATTGGGATAAAAGAAAAATCCATAGAGCACAAAAAGCGGAAGCAGTGTCAGGTTTGACCGGGTTCTTTTATGGCGTAACCAGAGTTTGATCTCTAATCCGAGTATGCTGCCGGTTAATCCCAGTTTCGACAAATAGGCGGAATCGGTAAAAGTAATCTGAGTTTTTTTTCTGGTAGTAACTTCTTCAGGGTACAGCCGTTCTTTCAAAAACAGGTAATTGGCGGAATAGGAAGTGGCTGCCATCAGAACTGCCATCAAAACAAACCAGGGATTATGGATGATCCAGTTAAATAACCGGGCTGACAGGGTTGACAATCCTATCATCTGAAGATGATCGAGAACGGCCACCGATAGCAGTACAATCCCGGCAATTCCTGTAATCAAGGGTTTACTTACCAACTGCCTCTTGAAATAAGTCGCCAGGAAATTATTATTGTAGATCAACAGGAATATGGTGATAAGGTATCCGGTTGCATAAACCATGGTGAATTCAGGAACGATTACCCTAAGGGTAAAGGGGATGAATACCAGCCATGGTGCGTAGTTCATGGGATGCAGAGCACTTCGGATGATCAGGTAATGAATGATCTTTTTTCTGGAAACCGGAAGATGCAGGTAGGGCTCTATCTGTAAAGCCGGAAGCGACTGTATGAGGTAGCGGAAAAAGAGATCGCCCAGGAAATAATAGATCAGTATAGAATTAAAAACATAAGCAGGATGTTGGTCCGGAAATAATTCTTTCAGAATCTCACTGATGAAAATACCGATCAGCAGGAGGTAAAGCAGCATGATCAGCATCAGAAAACCAAGGATAATGTTGGTTGCCAGGTTTTTCTGCCAGAATGAGGAACGTTTCCATTCTTTCCAGCTGTTTGCAATCAGGTGTTTGATCATATATTATTATTTTAACTTCGGATTATTAAGGTGCCGGGTTTTGTCGCGTTCGGTTCTTTTGATCATCTTCCTGTGAAAGGCTTCCGTAAGATCAGTACCGGTTTGGTTGGCCAGGCAGAGCAGAACAAAAAGGATATCAGACATTTCCTCTTCCAATGAGACTGATTTATCCGATTCTTTGAAGGATTGTTCTCCATACTTTCTTACTATAATCCTTGAAAGTTCGCCAACTTCTTCCATTAAAATACCCAGGTTGGTGAGTTCACTGAAATACCGCACTCCGGTTGATTGGATCCATTCATCTACAGTTTTTTGTGCTTCCGAAATAGTCATGATGCCAGGATTGAATAATCTGCAAAATAATTTCTTTATTGCATATAAAACCTATTCTCCGACAAAGCTACCACTATTTTTTTTGTTTAATTTTGTTTTAACACTTGAAGCATTGACACATGGATTTAAAAAAAGGCTTTTTCAGGATTCTGCTGTATTCATCCCTGCTGTTGTTTTTCCTGATTTTGTTTGTTTTTGGACTGATTCAGGCCAAACATGTGTTGCAGCCATTGGTTCTCAGTATATTGCTCACATATTTGTTCGCTCCCGTCAGCAACCGGATCAATAGTGCCGGTATTCCTTACTGGCTTTCCAATCTGGTGTCGGCACTTCTGCTGGCAGGGGTGTTTATTCTGATATTTGTACTCATCTTCCAGGAGATCCATCAGATAGCGGAGAATCTTCCTGATTACAAGCAAAAAGCAAGGGGTAATGTGGATCAGCTTACTTTAATCATCTATGAGAATTCCGGCATAAGCCAGGCAAGGCTGGAGAAGATTTTTACCAATAAGCTAAAAGAACTTCTGGAAAGCGGGAGTGAATTTATGAACAGTTTATACCGGGGTACAGCCAATACCGTTGGCAAACTTTTGCTGCTGCCTGTATTTGTTTTTTATCTTTTGCAGATGCGAAAGCGAATCAATACTTTCATACTGTTGGCAGCGCCTGCAGGTAAGTGGCATCAGACGAAAATGATATTCCGGAAAATTACCCGGATGATTGAGAAATATGTCAGTGGTGTATTTGGAGTAGTGGCTATTTTAATGGTGGTCAATTCACTTGGGTTATGGATGGTTGGGATGAAGTATCCGTTTGTGTTCGGAATCATTTCAGCCCTGTTTAACCTGATCCCTTATTTCGGGAACTGGATTGGTGGTTCGGTGGCCATTACTTTCACGCTGCTCACGGGCGATAATCCTGAAACAGCCTTATATATCCTGTTCCTTTACATTGGGATTCAGTTTGTGGAACACAATATACTTACGCCTAATATTACCGGAGGATTGGTAAAACTGAACCAGATTGTCACTATCATCGGGCTGATTGCAGGCGGTGTGATCTGGGGATTAACAGGCATGCTGGTAGTGATCCCTTTTCTGGCAGCCATGAAGATCATACTCGAGCAATTTGAGCAAACCAGGCCCTATGCCTACCTGTTGGGTACCGGCGATCATCCACTGAGTTTGTCTAAGATCCGGAAAATCTTTATTCCGAAGAGGTTGATGAGAGGGTAGGCGGACACGTGCCTGACTACACTATGAAAACCGGCTAAAGGTTACTGAAATGGAGAAACGGCCGGTGCACAGACAAATCCCGGAGTTGCGGGTGCCTTTTCTATCGGAATTACTGGTACACTTTAGACCGGAATGTATAGAGTAATGCGCTTCCGCAGCGCTTCAATGACTATTATGGTTTTAAAAGTTGCTGGAAATCTTCTTCTTGTATTTTTTTGTTTTGCACTGGAAAAATTAGTTGAATTTACACCTTAACCAGTGGTACATAAAACGGGGGGTATTAAAAACTGGAAAATTCTGTATCTTTGAACTGAAAAAGCGTACGCTATGTGTACGCTAACCATTAAAATATTAACTAATTAACTTACTCTCAGGAATATCCGGAGCCACTCATGGGACTCGAACCCACGACCTGCTCATTACGAGTGAGCTGCTCTACCGGCTGAGCTAAAGTGGCTTAAAAGAAATGACCAAATTTGCTTTGGTCATTCTTGGTCGGGATGACTGGATTCGAACCAGCGACCTCTGCGTCCCGAACGCAGCACGCTAGCCAACTGCGCTACATCCCGAACTGATTTGGGGCGGCAAAGATATACATTTTCTTTTACCAAAATGAAGAGTGGAGAAATTTCTTCTATATGGACAGAAAGTGAGATTTACGATTTACGATTTACGATTTACGATTTAAAATGCAGTGAGAACATCCCGGATTCAGGGTGAGGCAGAACCTTCTAAATTATCCGGGATGTCTTCACTCAATAATTACGTATTTTGAGACAGCTTCCTGATTTGAACACCGGGACAACCGTTTTGGCTTATAAATTATCTTTGAGTAATTGAAATCTATAATAAATGTTAATACTGCGAAAAATCCAGGCAGATAAGGGAGAATTTATTTTCCCGCAGATTTCGCTGATTTACGCAGAAATACAAGATCCAGGACTAAAAATGAAATTTCATACAAAATCATTATATTCAAACTGTTAAAAAATACGCCTGACCAGAAGAGTCGAAGCAAGGAAATGCAGAATCATGCATAAACAACCTCCCCGATTCAGAATCTTTCGTCCTTTTTCCTCAATCGAAAATCTAAAATCGTAAATCGTCAATCTAAAATTGATGGGTTGGTATGGTAAAGTAAAACCGGCTTCCCTGGCCGGGATTACTTTCTACCCAGATTTTTCCTTCCATTTTTTCAACAAATTCTTTGCAGAGCAATAATCCCAAACCGGTTCCTTTTTCATTCTGAGTACCGGGAGTAGATACTTTTTCTTCAATCTTGAAAAGCTTGGGGATCGTAGCTTCAGATATTCCTACGCCGTGATCAATTACTGTGATTTTTTGGAAACGGCCTTCGGTTTCGGCCAGGATCCTAACTTTCGATCCATTGGCTGAAAATTTTATGGCATTTGAAACCAGGTTCCTGAGAATAGTAGACAGCATGTCGCGGTCGGCAAAAACCGGCGTATTATACAGAACGCCTGAAAAAAGTACGATATCCTTCTTCTTCGCGTCAGGCAGGAGTAATTGTATTACTGAATTAATCTCTGTGCACAGATCGGTCTTAACCGGTTTGTATTCCAGCGCTCCGGTCTGACTTCTGGCCCATTCCAACAGGTTTTGCAGCAGAATAAAAGTATTTTCTGAAATATTGTTTATCAGCGATATATACGTTTTCTTCTCTTCATCTGAATAATAATCATATTCAGATAACAGCAATTCACCAAATCCCAGAATAGAGTTAAAAGGATTTTTCAGGTCGTGGGCAATAATCGAGAAGAATTTATCTTTGGTAGCATTGAGATCACGTAGTCTTTGTTCGGACTCTTTCAGAATTTTCTCTGTTTTAAGTTTTTCAGTGATATTTCTCGAAATTCCAAGAACCTCTTTGATCTTACCCTGATCATCCAGAAGGAAAGTAGTCATAACTTCGGTATTGACCACCGAACCGTCCTTACAGGGCTGATCCACATAACTGATGGTTGAGTTTTCTAGGATGCCTTCGTTGTAGTATTTTTCGAAACTATTTTTCATGGAAATATTAACCATTTCAGCCGATTCAGGAGTCAATGCGTTTTCAACAGGTTGTTCCATAACCTCTTCAGGCGTATAACCTCTGAGCTGCAATACCGAGGGGCTAACATAGGTAAACTTATTCGTTTCAATATCCATCAGCCAGATTACATCGGCAGCATTGTCGGTAATAGCCCTGTACTTTTGTTCACTTTGCCGCAGCGCTTCTTCCATTTGTTTGCGGGCAGTGATATCGCGTGCTGCGGCATAAATAAGATTACCCGCTGGTCGGGAACGCCATTCTATCCATTTATAGGAGCCATCTTTACAACGATACCGGTTTTCAAAATTCCTAACCTCCTGTTTATCTGATAATCGCGTAAGGGCCTGGACGGTAGCATTTACATCATCAGGATGAATTAATTCCAGAAAAGGGGTATTCAGTAATTCATTTTCCTCATATCCTAAGGTATTCTTCCATTCGGGATTTAATCGTAAGAAATAACCTTCAGTATTGGCAATACATAATAAATCAAGCGTCTCCTTAAAATACCGGTCAAGTTCCTCGGTCTTTCCCGATAATTCCAGTTCAGTTTCCTTCCTGTTGAGATAGAGTTTGAATTTGAGCGCCAGTTGAATTAGCAGTTCTATTTCCTCAGGCAGCATGGGATTTTCCTTATAAATGGAAGGATTTTCGGGATAGCCTGCCCTGATATACCCTTTTGTACCTTTAGCAGTTACAAATTCAGCGAGATAACTCCATTGCATTTTTCTGGCTGAATTACCATGTTCTTTTCCGTTGAATGAAATGCCGACCAAGGCAAGTTCCGGGTATAGCATCGCATCGGCTATAATTCGAATGGAACGGGTAAACAATTCATCCAGATTCATTTCCTCTTTCTCCATCAGACCGGAAATGAGGGACCGGCATTTGAGCTCCTTTATCCTTTCCCCCAACTGTTGTGAAAGTAATTTCAGCCTTGTTTCATGCTGCTTTTGTTCCGTAATATCATTAATGATCAGTTGCATAACAGGGCGTTCATGTGGTACTTCCACCTTCCTCCCCACTACCCATCCCAACACCGGTTCACCCGTGTTTTTTCTGAAACCCATTTCTGTTTTTATTGAGGGGACCTCATGGAAAATACTCAATATCCGGAAATGAAATTCATCCTGCCACTCTCTGTCGATCCATTGGTTCAGTTTTGTATTGATCAGTTGATTCCATTCAACTCCAAACAATACTGCGGAAGTATAATTGGCTTCAACGATATTGCTATCTTCATCAATGAGAATAATAGCCAGCGGCGCTGCATTAAAAAGAGCCGAGTACTTATTGAGGGTTTTGCCAAGTTGTTCCTGGGTATTCTGAAGCTCTTCATTCTGAAGCTCCAATTCAATTTTATAAATCCTGAATTCCTGAATCAAATTATTCAACTGCTCCCGGGTATAGTCTGTTTCCTGAATCGTCTCCTTTTCAAGCAGGGCCAGGGCGGCCTTCCTCAGTTGACCATAATCGCTGATGTTGTCGGCATTCTTCTTCATAAAACAGTCAGATTATTGAGGGTTATTGATGATAAGTCTGGCGGATCCGGAAATGTACCTGCCCTGAAATTTCAGGATATACACTCCATCCCGGAAACCAAATCCCAATAGCTTTTCAAAATCAAGGTATAACCTGTTTGTTCCCTTTTCTGCACGTAACCGGAATGGGCTCCTCAGCATTGACCGGCCATTTAAATCTGTTATTTGCAATTCCAGAAGATCAGGTTGTGGCATGTCAATGATCAGTTCACTGTGTTTCCGGGCAGGGTTGGGAATCAACTGAGCCCGGATTTCAGGATTATGTTTCTCATCCACGGACACAGGATTTACTTCGAGATCGAAGAAATTCATATAAGCAGTCATCAGATCTCTTTTATTAAAAGCAGCATTATCATTCATACTGCCGAATTCCGTCATCATTCCGATGGTTTTCCAATTGCCCTGGTCATAGCTGACTCCCATCCCAAAACCGGATTGAGAGTCATCCGTTGCCATTACCTGGGCCGGAGGTATGGCGTCAAGGTAATAATTGGCAGTTGCATTGGCTGCTGTATAATCAAGCCGTATGTTTTGAAGGATCGATCCGGGCTGGCCAATTAAAGAATCGAGGGGATACCATGATGTGGTTATCTTGCTAATATTGAACCTGGAATGAATGGGTTTCTGCGGATCATTGTGCCAGGTTGTGATTCCTTCCATATAAATTTTGCCGCCGCTGTTCAGGTAATTTTCCAGAAAATAACTCTCCTCGTCGGTGATGTAATGATTGGCATAATAATGCCCGAGCGAGATAAATACACTCCGGTACCAGGCCATATTTTCGGGAACACTTGTCGAAATGATCTCATTTCCAACACTTAGCTGATCCAGGGTAGTTTTCATAGCATCTGCTGATACACTATTGGTTCCAAGTCTCAGGATCAGTACCGGCAACCGGTTAACCGGTATTTCAAATGAATCGGTATACACATTACTGCCATCGCCCCACATGGTTACCATAAATTTTGCAGTATGTTTATAGGGAACATCTTCATTAACCTGAATTACGAACGGTTTTTCCAATTGAGCACCCGAGGGCAGGTTGCCGAAATATTGTTCCGGGTTGTCAATATTTATAAATTCTGATAATGTGGTGAGTTCAACCCATACGTTGGTTACCGCGTAAGCCCCGCAGTTATTGAGATTTATGATGATCTCACCCTGTTCTTCCGGATCGAGCCATCCATCATCCGGCTCTGTCACCGAATAGCTTTTAAGGCACAGTTCAGGGGAAGCCACATAAAATTGCCAGGTAAGTTCCCGCGTACCGAATGATCCTGTGATCACTACAGATAGGGTGATCATATGATTGTTTGGCGTTAAACTGTCCACAGAAAAATTAAGTGCATTGCTGATCAATATGTTCTGCCCGGCGGTCACGGTGCCAAAACTTTCAGTATTATCATTCAGTTCAACAAAACTATCAGTCATTGAAGCGTTTACCATAACCTCATGGATGGTTGTGTCCCCTAAATTGGTGAGTTCGAGCGAAATTGTCACTATATCCCCTGCATTGATCCTTTCATCCTCGCCGGAATACACCACCGGTTGAAGAAAAATACCATCGGTGGTAAAAAGCAATTCTTTGGTATTCGAGATATTATGATCATCCGTAACAGATACCAGCAATGAGGTCACACATTCTTTTTCTAAAGTGCCTGATATCAGACCTTCCGGTGTTACAGTAAGGTTTTCAGGGTATATAACCGGTGTAAAAGATTGCATAAGGGCATAGGGTACCGGGTGGCTCCCGGAAAATTCAGAAAGGAAAAAGTCATTGCCGGTACCTTCCGATATTCCTGAAATCCATGATACATAACTGGGAATCTGGGAATCTCCATAATAGAGTTCAATCCGGCCGGTTCTAAAAAGCCTGGCAGCTACCTTTATTTCGGTAGACCATGGGGAACCATACACCGTGCCCTGGTATACTATAGTGGCTGAATTATCATCCGTGAAGAATCGGATACCATCATTTTTTTCAGGATAAAAATACATGGGCCGGCAATTGAACAGCGAAATGTTGGGGATACTCTGGAAAAAATTCAGATGGGGAAGTACATAGGGCCATGGATACAGATCATCGGTAAAAGTAATAAATCCATCTTCTAAAACGTATATCTTGTCATAGGTTTTGCCAAAAAATGGAAATTGAAAACCAAGATCAAGTTCCTGAAATCCGAATTCATTCAACACCACAGGCTCAACCGGAACGGGAGGATAACTGCCTTGTATCGATTCTGTTATGTAGTTCTTTTTAAGGCTGTACCGGTAAGGAGGAGTACCTCCGGTAGCGGATAAATTATATTGAAAAGGTTCATGTAAGTTCGCTTTGGGAATGGTATCGGTTTCAACCTGGGGTTTTAAGAAATTTAGCTGTTTAACTACTGATAATGAGGTGGTTGAATTTTGTTGGATGGGAACATTCGATTCGGCACAGACCACTTCCTCCACTCCATTGGTATAATCCATTACTGAATAGCTGATAATCTCTCCATCGGCTGAGTTTTCTGCATCGACTTCGTTCACCAGCAGAAAGACTTTGTATTCATTTCCGCTTTCGATGAAACTGAGCAGGGGCGTGATATCGAAGCCTGCTTCTATGGTCTTTTTTTCTTCAATAATGTTTCCGCCCATCATGTAATGATCGCCACCCTGAAAGTTGAAAATCGGGAAGTCCAGGGTATATTCAGGTTCATTGGAGTTGATATCGCCGGTAATACCCGCCATAATTCCGATTTTGTACCGCGAAGTGTGTTTTATCTGCGCTTTTATGGTCAATTGCGGATTATTTTCCTGTTTGACTTTCATGATATGGATGGAATGATTCCAGATACCGCCTTTATCATAATCGAGTGCAAATACCCGGTATTGGATATAACAATAACCGTTTTCAGGGTAACTGAGTCCGTGACTGTTGGCAAATAAAAAGCCTCCAATTTCCCAATCTTTCATGTCTACTTGTCCATCGCCGGTAATATCAATATGGTTGGTGTACTGACCATCGCCATTGTTATCATACCGGATGGAATCATTATACCCTACTAATGTAACAGCATGATCGGCAGGATAATATGAGTAAATGATCACCGGTTTGCCGGCCAGGGGCGTTCCCGGCGGCAGCGCTACCGGCCAGCCGTACGATCCATAACAATTGGCTACCCCCCCGGTTTCTGAACCGGACAAATGGTTATGCAGCCAGTGTTTGGCAGTTATCAGCCCTTCCGGAGTGTTCACTTTAATCTGGTAGAAATCATACAGCCGGTTCTGCATTCCTTCGTAATATTTGTCATAGCCCGATATCCAATACTGACAGTCAGAGGTTACTCCTCCAAAATTGGCTACATTGGGAGTTCCACAGTGTTTAATGATATCCCAGCTGTCGAAATAATTTACGCCGGTGTAAGGCAACCCGTTATTGTTAAAATTCCACACAAAATGAGAAGGGTACTGATTAATGGAAGTATCTGCCGGAAGATTCCGCAACCGGTTGATCTCATAGGTAAATGCATAACCTACCCCGGCAGCCTGCCCGCATGAATAATCCTGTTGTTCAAAGATAGGCCGCATGTAGGGCCATTGTGAGTTATTAACTTCCGGTGGCAGTTCCACCAACGCCAGATTTCCGGAATACCTGATCTCGGGCAGATTCACCGCTCTGATTGAATCAGCCCGGGTAAAAAGGGGAGAAAACGGTCCTGTTCCTTGGAGAAGGGTATTCTGAGCGTTTAACTTTGTGAATGATACCCAGGGAAGAACCGTGAAAATTAAAATTAATGTCTTGATATTCATGAATATATGAGATAATTCAGGAAAATGACAAAAATAATAAAATTGAAATTAAATGAATCAGTAAGTCGCTGATCATCCAATGTTAATCAGTTTGTGTTATCAGTGGTTTATTTTAGTAAGAAAATGAAGATATTTTCGTTTACACGGAAAATGATTTTATGAGAAACCGATTATACATTTTTTATTGGGTAATTCTAATTTTTTCAGGATGCAACAGCGGAAACCAGCATGAACTTATTATAAGTGGAAAGATAGCTGATGGAGTTGGCAAAACCATCTTTCTGAATGAATTGCGGATTAAAGAAACCATCACGCTGGATTCGGTGAGGCTGACTAACCAGGGTGAGTTTGAATTCAGAGTAAGGGCAGGTGAGCGATCATTTTACCTTCTAAAAGCGGATCAGGGAAATTTTTTATCACTGATAGCTGGCCCGGGGGAGGAAATTACCCTGGATGCCAGCTATGATGATCTTTCAGGGACAGCCCGGATCGAAGGATCGGATGAATCAGCGCTATACCATCGCTTTGAAATGATTACAACCGATAACCTGAAAAAAGTGGATTCACTGGGCAGGCAGCTCATGGCCTTTCAGGGGCATGAGAACTTTCCGGCCATTAAAGACAGTCTTACCGCCAGATACGCTGAAGTATTTGATACACATCGCAGAACTGTTCAGCAGATAATCCAGGCAAATCCCTCCTCCCTGACGTCTTTACTGATGCTTAACCGGTGGTTCGGGCGTTCGCCGGTATTTCAGGCAGAGCCTGACTCCCAGCTTTTCTTCATGGTCGATTCGGCATTGATGGCCAGGTATCCTGAAAATACACATGTGAAGGAACAACACCAAAAAATGGAAGCGCTCAGAGACAAAAACCGGAAGCGTTATGAAATTGAAAAAAACCTGATGTCCGGCAGTATTCCACCGGATATTTTGCTGCCCGATCCTGCCCGTCAGATGCACCAGTTGAGTGCACTGAAAGGGAAACCGGTGATTTTGTTTTTTTGGACCTCGGAATCGAAAGAATCCATGAAAGCAGCCGGTGAATTGCTAAAATTCTATAAGGCTCCGGGAAGCAGACAGGCTGAGATTTTTGCGGTTTCGTTCGATAGCAGCCGTAACCAGTGGGAAGCAGCTATCAGGTCATTACAGCTGAAATGGATCAATGTCAGCGACCTTCAGGGTATTGCCTCACCCATAGCCGAAAGATACGGCCTTGCCGGTGATTTCCCGGTTTTCTTCCTGATTGGTGCCGACGGTAAGATTGTATTGAGATCGTCCGATGTGAATATCATAATCAGCGAATTGTAGAAAATATCTTATTTTTAAACCCGTAATGCTATTATATTACGAACGGATTATATCTTTGCCTGATTAACCCAATAAATATTGAAAAAGAAATATTACTTCGCATCTGATTTTCATTTCGGGATACCCGACCTGAAATCGAGCAAAATCAGGGAAGCGCTGTTTATTCAATGGCTCGACCAGGTGAAGAGTGATGCTGAAGAGATTTTTCTCCTCGGCGACCTGTTTGATTTCTGGTTTGAGTATCAAACCGTTATACCCAAAGGTTATGCCCGCCTGCTGGGAAAGCTGGCCGAAATTACCGACTCGGGGATACCGGTACATTTTTTCAGGGGGAATCATGATATGTGGGCGTTCAGTTATCTTGAAGATGAGATTGGAATGAAACTGTATAATGGGTCGCTGGTCAGGGTTATTGATGGAAGAAAATTCTTTATCTCACATGGCGACGGGCTTGGACCGGGCGACCATGGCTACAAGTTCATCAAAAAGGTTTTTGCCGGCAGATTCAATCAGATATTGTTCAACTGGCTGCATCCCGATCTGGGAATCCGCCTGGCACTGTTCTGGTCTGGCAAAAGCCGTTATGCCAACATAGAAAAGGAAAAAACCCCGGAGTTTATAAAAAAATATAACGACATCGAATCACAAAGGCTGGCGATTTATAGCCGGGACATACTCAGGAAAGACCCTGATATTCAATACTTTGTTTATGGCCACTGGCACCGGCCTTTAAAGTATCCGCTTTCCGAATCCAGCTATTATATCCATCTGGGCGACTGGCTGACGCACTTTACCTATGGTGTGTTCGACGGAGAAGATTTTGAAGTGCTGCCCTTCTGTCCAGCCGCGGACACTTTATAAAGAAAACTGAACAACTTTGCGTGAAACCCTATTAATTAAAGTTCTCGCAAAGGCGCTATGGGAATTACAAAGAACGTAAAGAAAATGCAAATGCAATATTTTTGTAAATCAGCAATTTATATTACTGATCATTAGTGCCTCAGCGAGGAAACCTGATGGTCCCATCACACCACTCACCACTCACCACTCACCACTCACCACTCACCACTCACTATTCACCATTCACCATTCACCATTCACCAATCACTGGGTACCGGTCACCAATCCCATTGTCCCTTTTTCGAATTGTCGAAATGAATTTGTATTTCATTTTTGAATTTTGAGCCTACTCAGAAAATATACTTTTTAACCACGAATTCACAAATTTAGAAATTGCGTCCACTCCATGCCCTCTTTTTTAGGTGAGAACTGTACTGAGTTGAGGCAAGCATAATATTAATACAATTAAATATATTACATATAGTGGTTTGCTATTTGCTATACCTGCCTGCATCTTATTTCGGGAGGTGATATGAGAGGATTTATACCACAAAAAACTTACTATTTCGCTTTCTTAATTCCTCTGGCGGACGTTTTCTGATTTGACGTTTGAGTAATGAAGCCCTGATAGCCTTGGGTTTGAAGTATATTTTTTCATTGTCAACTGCTATATACCAGGTATCCTGCTTACTCCTTTTAGTCTTTCCTGATAGTTGTGCTTTAAATATTTCATTGGTTGTTGATATGCTCCGTCAGCATATACTTTTTCAATGGGTTGACCGGTAAGTTCCTGGGTACTTTGCAAAGCCGATTTAACAAAACTTGTATCCGGAACATTGGCTTTATCTACCTCAACACTAAATTCAATAATCTGAGATTATGCCATTTCCTGGAATCATTATACTGTTTGAAAGACCTGGCACTCAAAATCACTGACACTCCGGAAAAGACATCTATTTAGTCAATATTTTGTGATATTTTTCATTATTATACGACTTAGAGAAAAATCGGTTAAGCATAACAGGGGTTATTGACCCGTTGACCTCATAAAAATTTCGTGGTATTCAAGGGAAGGCTCAATGCGCCGGCCTCGCAAGCGATGCAGAAGCTGGCGCCGGCATTGGCTTAGAGCGGCTTGCATCGCGCCGGTTGAGACGACCCGCAGAAAACCAGAAATTTTTTATGAAGTCTTGATCTTTTCTTTGTTACTTTCTTTTGCATCAAGGCAAAAGAAAGTAAAAGGCTTAAGGTATCAACTTATTTTTGCTGGCTTACTTTTCGGAGTGGGCTCAATTTTTAAATTTATAAATTTTTAAATTGTCTGGCATATATATTGAGTGTTGCGGCGAAATTTTATTAACTTAAATTCAATTGCCATGAGATTAAAAGTATTTATCGCCGCACTGGTTTTTGTTTTCAATTTCTTTTATAATGCCTGGGCCCAGGACGAGCCAAAAGGCAATTACTTATTCGACCTTAATAAAGGCGCCAAAATTTCCGGATTTGGTGGGCCTATTTTTGAGTTCAGCTCTGTAGAAGATGAATTTGCCCATTTTATCGGAGGGGGTGGAGCCGTTTTGCTCAACAATACGTTGTTTATCGGCGGATATGGGATGGGACTGGCTACCGATCACCGCAGGAATATCAGGGAAAACGGGCTATATTATGAGGATGTCCGTCTTGATTTTGGGCATGGAGGATTATGGTTCGGTTACATAAACAGTGCTCCAAGAATGATCCACTGGGGAGTCAGTACAAAATTTGGCTGGGGCGCCCTGATGCTTCGTGAAGACCGGAGTATCAACGGCGGACAGAATACTGATGATCTTTCCAAAATCGCAACCGATTACGTATTTGTGGTGCAGCCGCAAGCCGAACTGGAACTCAATCTTACCAGGTGGTTCAAAGCCAATGTAGGCGTCGGATACCGCTTTGTAACAGGTATCAATGAAAATCAGGCAGACGACACCGGTAAAACAATATTTAAAGAAAGTGATTACAACCAACCCACAGTTAATCTGACACTGATGTTTGGGGGTTTTATCTACTAATGTCCTGACGATCAGATAGTCCAGGTTTCCCCGGAGTTCAGCAAATCATCCATATTTTTGATCTTGCTGGATGCTTTTATGGAAGCAATCTGTTCTTCCATCAGGTCATCATAAGTAGGGAATTTGGCCGATCGGATAACCCCTAAAGCTACCGGATAATTGGGCGCCGACATTTTGGCCAGCATCAGGTGAATTCCGGGATCCAACGAATACTGGTCGTGTACCAGAATGTCGTCCACAGTAATACCGTTCTCCCCAATTTTCACCACTTCCAGTTTTGTATTACGAAGGATGATTCCCTTATCCTTATTGGCGCCGAAAAGCATGGGTTCGCCATGTTTCAGGATGATAAGCCGGTCGTCGCGTACTTCTTTGGCGGTCAGATAATCGAAAGTTCCGTCATTGAAAATCACACAGTTCTGCAATACTTCCACCACTGAAGTGCCATCGTGCTTGGCGGCTTCAAACATGATCTCGGTCATGAGTTTGGGATTGATATCCACCGCTCTGGCAAAAAAGGTACCTGAAGCTCCCAGTACAAGTTCGCCGGGATTGAACGGATGTTCAATAGTTCCATAGGGTGAGGTTTTGGTAACCGCGCCCAGCGCCGATGTTGGCGAGTATTGTCCTTTGGTAAGCCCGTATATCTGGTTGTTGAACAATAGCAGGTTCACATCAATATTCCTGCGGATGATATGGATGAAGTGGTTACCTCCGATGGCCATGGAATCGCCGTCTCCGGTTACAATCCATACACTCAGACCCGGGTTGGCAATCTTTACTCCTGATGCAATGGCTGTTGCCCGTCCGTGAATGCCATGAAAACCATAGGTATGAACATAGTACGGAAATCTGGATGAGCAGCCGATACCGGAAACGAAAACAAAATTTTCCTTTTTATAACCGATCTCCGGAAATATTTTTTCCACCGATCTTAAGATGGCATGGTCGCCGCAACCGGGGCACCATTTCACCATCTGGTCGCTTACAAAATCTTCCTTGGTTAATTTATAGGGTGATTTTTCTATGGTATTATCAATAAACTGGATCATGATTAAATCTCCTTCAGAATTTGAGTGAATTTTTCGGTGAGTTCAATGGTGGTAAAAGGCAATCCCTGAATCTTATTGTATTGAATATAAGGGATTTGTGGGAAATTCATCGTCAGGTATTTCACAAACTGACCGTCGTTGAGTTCACAAACCACCACTTTTTTATATCCGGATAATACTTCAAGCGTATTGGCGGGCAAAGGATAAATATATCTGAAGTGGGCATGGCTTACTTTGTGACCGTCTTTCTGCATATATTCAACCGCTGATCGCACCGATCCGCTGGTTCCGCCCCAGCTTACCACTAAGAGGTCGCCCTCTTTTTCGCCAAGTATTTCCTGCAGCGGAAGTCTTTTCTGAATATTCATCACTTTTTCTTTTCTGATTCTGATCATCAGTTCATGGTTCTGCGGATCGGTTGAAACCTGTCCGAAAACATTGGTTTTCTCCAAACCGCCAATCCGGTGGCGCAATCCTTCGGTTCCGGGCACTGCCCATTTTCTAACCAGGGTTTCAGGGTCACGTTGATAGGGTTTATATTCTGTATTAGGCTCGGCCAGAGGAGGTTTGATCTCTGGTAAACCTGACATTTTCGGTATTTTGAAAACTTCAGATCCGAAGCCAATATAACCGTCCGTAAGGAGTACGGCAGGAGTCATATGTTCAAGGGAATACCGGGCGGTTTCAAAAGCGGCATAGAAACAGTCCGCCGGGGATGCTGCTGCGATTACCAGCATCGGGGCTTCCCCGTTACGTCCGAAGAGTACCTGCAGCAGGTCGGCCTGTTCCGATTTGGTAGGCATACCGGTAGAAGGGCCGGCACGCTGAACATCCACCACAACAAGCGGAAGTTCCACGATAACGGCTAACCCCATGGCTTCCGATTTTAACGATAACCCCGGACCTGAGGTGGTAGTACAGGCCAATGATCCGGCAAAACTGGCTCCAATGGCAGAGGTGATGCCGGCAATTTCATCCTCAGCCTGAAAAGTTTTTACCCCTAACTCACGATGCTTGGCCAGTTCCATAAGGATTTCGGTGGCCGGAGTAATAGGATAGGACCCCAGGAAAAGCTGACGGCCTGATTTTTCAGCAGCAGCCATCAGCCCCCATGCGGTGGCTACATTACCGGTAATATTCCGGTATTTTCCTTTAATAAGGTTAGCCGGAGGTACCAATGCTGTTTTGCTGATCGCCTCAATAGTATCGGCGAAATGATAACCAGCCTGGATCACCTTTTTATTGGCGTCTGCTATTAATGGATTCTTTTTAAATTTTGTATCCAGAAACTTGAATGTGTACTCGAGAGGTTTGTTGAACAGGAAATACAAAATGCCCAGGGCAAACATATTCTTGGTTCGGTCAACCGACTTCTGATCCAGTTTTTCATCCTTCAGGGCTTCTCTTACCATTTTTTTCATCGGTGCCTTGATAAGGTTATACTGTGCCAGATGGTCGTCATAAAGAGGATTGTTTGTATAACCTGCCTTTTCTATGGCTTTATCATCGAAATTATCCTCGTCGACAAGGATAGTTCCACCCCTTTTCACCCATTTCAGGTTAGTCTTGAGGGAGGCTGGATTCATGGCTACCAGAACATCACAAAGATCCCCTGAATTATGAATTTTATTTTTGCTGAATCTTAGCTGGAAACCCGATACACCCGCCACGGTATTTTGCGGAGCACGGATTTCGGCCGGGAAATCAGGAAATGTAGCCAGATCATTTCCGGTAAAGGCCACAGTATCGGCAAACAAGGTTCCGGTAAGTTGCATCCCGTCACCTGAATCACCTGAAAATCTGATTACTACATCTTCAACTTCAAGAACGTTTTTTCTTTCTTTTTCTGACATTTTTCAAAAATTTGATTGATTTGCAAAAGTAGAAGTTTTATTGAATTGGTACATTACAACTTTTCTAAAAAACTAATCCTTTCCATATTCATGCTAATCAATGACCCTGAGATGGGTAAAAATATTGAAAGAAACGTCTTACCAAGATTAGTTGAATTATTTTTGTCAAACTGACCGTTGTTTGTTTGATTATCAAGATTAGTATGTAATTTTAGCGCTCAAAACCTTTCCGGGTTTTCGTTACATTTACACATTGTTTAAAATCAACTCATCACTGAATTTTAAAAAGTTAGCAAATAATGGGTTTAATAAATTATACAAATTATTCCAAGGAAGAAGACCTCAAGCGACTCAGATTTGTAGTTGAGGCTGCCAATTCATTCCCCCATACTCCCGCCAATGTGATTGAAATCGGATGTGGCAACGGAAATATGTCATATCAGCTGGCACGTAGTGGGCATAAGGTACTTGGAATTGATGTTTCGGAAGAATCTGTCAGAACAGCCCGGGAACAATTTCAATGGGAAAATCTCGAATTCAGGTGTATGGCAGCTGAGGAAATAACCCCTGACAGGAAATTTGATGTCATTTTGTGCAGTGAGGTTCTTGAACATTTGTATGAACCATTGCCGGTGCTGAAAACCATTTCGGGAATGATGCACACCGGAAGTATTCTGATACTTACGGTACCCAACGGAAAAGGTCCCAGGGAAAGATTAATCACCAAACCTGTACAACGAATGAGATCCAATAATAACCTGGCATGGAAGATTACTTCAAAAATAAAATCGGCACTTGGATATCAGGGAACCACCGTTCAGTCAAGTAATCACTCACTTGATCACATTCAGTTTTTTACGCTTAGCCAGCTGCATCAAATGGCAGGAGAATGCAACCTTACCATCACCGGCCTGCGGGCAGCCAATTTTATGGAAAGCACCTTTCCGGTAAGTCTGTTAACCCGGTTTATTCACCCTTTACAAAAATTTGACTGTTTTATTGCCGATCACCTCCCGGTTACCTGGTCAAGCGGATTCTATATGACACTGAAAAGAGTTTAATTCAAATAGTCAGTTAAAAAATATGAATTCAATACGAAAAGCAGTTTTTCCGGGACAATATATTCAGGGACAGGGTGTATTGAATGATCTGCCCGTAATGATCAACAGGATGGGTTCGCGGGGATTGATACTTGCATCTGAAGGTGTTATAAAAAATATTCTGCCTGTTTTTGCTGATTCATCCACCACAGGACAAATCCCGGTTGAGCGGTTTAACCGGGAATGTAGTGAGGACGAACTGGCCAGAACAGGGAGGATAATCCAGGAAACCAAAACTGACGTCCTGGTAGGTATGGGTGGAGGTAAAGTAATTGACACTGCCAAAATTGCTGCCGACCGGGCAAACATTCCCGTAATAATTGTTCCCACCATTGCCTCAACCGATGCGCCGTGCAGTGGTTGTGCGGTGGTTTACTCCAACCAGGGGATCTTTGAAAAGGTATGTTATCAGAAAAGAAATCCGGATGCCGTACTGGTTGATGTTGATATTATCGTTCAATCTCCTGTTCGTTTTCTGGTTTCCGGAATGGGGGATGCGCTCGCAACCTGGTTCGAAGCCCGTTCGTGCGAAAGAACCCAATCACCCAACGAATGCGGAGGATTAAGTACCCTGACCGGACTTCATCTGGCCCGCTTGTGTTATGATACGCTGCTCACATATGGTACCGCTGCCAGAATCGCCAATTTGCAAAAAATTGTGACCCCGGCCTTGAACCATATCATTGAAGCCAATATCCTGTTGAGCGGTATCGGTTTTGAAAGCAGCGGACTGGCTGCTGCCCATGCCATTCATAACGGTCTTACCGCTATTCGTGAAACCCACGACTTTTATCACGGGGAAAAGGTAGCTTTCGGCGTTCTGTCAGGCCTCCACCTTACCGGCGCTGATCCGCAGGAAATCAATGAAGTGTATACGTTTTGTGAGTATATAGGTTTGCCTACTACTTTGGAAGATATCGGAATATCCAAACCAGACCATACCCGACTTCAGACAGTGGCCGGACTGGCCTGTGAGTCCGGCCAATCCATCCATCATGAAGCAGGACAGATAACTCCGGAAATGGTGCTGAATGCCATGTTAATGGCCAATGCCATGGGACAGGCAAGAAAATCCGGGAAGCTAAACTTTTGATTGATTTACCGAAAATTTGTAAGCCCATGATTGATTATCCATTGCCATCATTTTTCTACCTCCCGCTCGTATCACCCATCACAGATCAAAAAATCACTGAAGAAATACAACAGGGTTTTCTCCCGGGGTTTAAAAAAATCGGAGGAACGCCTTTGTCAGTCGAGCATCCTGAAGAAATATCCATCATACTTTACTTTCTGATTTCAGGAGGTACGGAAGAAAAAGTGATAAGCCAGGTGATGAATCGAAAAAAAGGATTAAGGAATCTGCCGGTTTACCTGATAACCTATCCCGGCAACAATTCTTTGCCTTCTGCCCTTGAAGCTCTTGCCAGACTTCAGCTTGAAAATATAAATGGTGAAATCATATTTCTGAAAAGCCCTGATGATACCGGTGGATTTGAGAGAATCAGAAAGGCGGTTCACGCTATGGATACTGCTCTGCGGCTCAGGAAGTCCAGGATCGGTATCATCGGTAACCCATCCGAATGGCTGGTGGCCAGCAAAACTGCAGAACCGGTTTATGAGAAGGTTTGGGGACCAAAAATAATGAGCTATTCCCTCGATGAGGTATTTAAAAGCTTACCGGAAATCAGCCTGCCGGATTCTCCGGTTGATCTGAATCAGGAAAATCTGGAAGGTTTTCAAACAGGCACCGTTGATTTTAAAAAAGCTCATGATGTTTTTGAAGTGGTAAAACTCGTGGCTAAAAATGAAAACCTTGATGCAGTCACCCTGCAGTGCTTCAAACTGTTTTTGAATTATCATACCCATGGATGTTTTGCCCTCTCCAGGCTTAATGATCAGGGAGTGATTGCCGGCTGTGAAGGTGACCTCTACAGTACACTGGCCATGCTTTGGATAAAATTTTTCACCGGACAGAATTCGTGGATGGCAAATCCTGCCGAACCCGATCATGAAAAAAATACCCTGTGGCTGGCACATTGCACGGTACCCCTTGGAATGGTCACAGAATACCATGAGGAAACTCATTTTGAAACCGGATGCGGAGTAGCAGTGTCCGGCAGGTTTGAGAATGGTCCGGTTACCCTGATCCGGATTGGCGGAACCAACCTTGAAAAACTATGGCTGGCCGAAGGAGAAATTATCGGCTCGGGAAACAGTCCACACCGTTGTCGAACCCAGGCGCTTATTAAGTTTCCTGATTCTTCTCCCCTCGATGAACTTATGATAAAACCACTGGGCAATCATTTGGTATTGACTAAAGGCCATCATGCAGAAACTCTGCTCAACTGGTGGAAAACCTATGTTTCGCTGGAGGGTTGAGAAAAGGTTTTCTGATAATGTGCACCATAACAAGGAAATTTTGTATTTCTCTTTGTGACCTTTGGTGCGCCACGAGGCGTGCGTTTATTAATAATTAAATACCTAATTGTATGAAAGTTACAATCAATCAAATTTGCCGTTCGGGTTGAAGCAGTTGCGATAATGTAGGTGGAAACTAATACATT
>Ga0302250_1000085_pt1 | contig 143555 bp, 136 predicted proteins | sample AAG_RA_Asp_MG_FD_193536 | JGI IMG/M metagenome (GOLD analysis project Ga0302250, IMG submission 193536) | Enriched activated sludge microbial communities from anaerobic digester in WTTP, New Holstein, Wisconsin, United States - AAG_RA_Asp | ecosystem: Engineered > Bioreactor > Anaerobic >... | reverse complement strand
AGATCAAACGGTTAAAGCGAATGGCCTATGGGTACAGAGACGTCAGCTATTTCCTGCTAAAGATCCACCAACACTGCGGACTTCTGAACCCAAGACGCTTCAACTAAAATACGAAAGACTCAAAAATAACGGCCGTCTGTTCTCCAAGCAGGATGCACAACGGCTGATGACCAATAATATCGACTTCCTGTATGTCAGCCCGGCCGATATGGAAGTTATCAACCAGTATATGGAGTCCAATGCCGAACGGTTCCTGACCAGTACAACCTTTGACGGCCGTACCAAAGGCAAGATTATCTACCAGACCTCGATCAACTTTGTGGGGGATATCTTCCAGAATCCCGGCAAGGCCGGCGATCTTAACCGCAGCAAACGCCTGATCGAAAATCTGATGACCTATCTCTCCGGCGATCGTGATGCCCTGACCTCGCTGGAGACGGTCATGACCAAAAATTACTACACCTTTGTCCACTCGCTGCAGGTGACGGCCCTTTCGCTGTTGGTACATGCCGAGGCCTACATGCTGGTCCACAACGAGATGGTGGATGTAGGCATTGGCACCCGCTGCACGACTTCGGCAAGATATTTATCTCGCAAGAGATGCTCAACAAGACCGGCAAGCTGAGCGATGATGAGGTGGCGGCCATCAGGCGACACCCGATGGACGGCTACACCTACCTGAAAGAACATACCAGCCTGAACGACATCTGTCTGGCGATCGTGGAGGATCATTACGAACGGATCAACGGTAACGGGTATCCGCAGGGGCTTCAAAAAGAACATATTTCACGCAGTGCCCAGGTAGGTGGACTCTGTGACGTCTACTGCACCCTGACCATCGATCGCAGCGGCCGCACGGCCCTGCCGCCCTACCTGACGATTCAGGTGATGCGGCAGGATATGAAAGACGCCTTTGACAAACGCCTGCTGGATATCCTGGAGGGGCTGACCTGTACCGAGGATGCCCAGCAACTGGTGCTATAACAAGAGGGACATGTAATGCAGAAACAGGTTTATGTTATTGGACACCGCAACCCCGATACCGACTCAATCGCCTCGGCCATCGCCTATGCTGATTTCAAGAGTCGTCTGGGTCATCACAAGGTGACCGCCGCCATGGCCGGCGCACCTAATCCGCAGACCAGCTACATCCTTAATCGCCTAGGGGTTGAGCCGCCGCTGTATCTGGCCGACGTGCATCCCAAGGTGCGTGATGTGCTGGGACGTGGCCCGATCACGGCCGTCGCCGGCATGCCGCTCAAGGAGGCCCTGGAGCTGTTCCACCAACATGCCATCAGGGTGTTGCCGGTGGTGGACCAGGCCGGGACGCCGCAGGGCGTGGTCTCGTTGCTCAAGCTGTCCGAAAAATACCTGGTGGCCGGCAGCGACCGTCGCCGCGGGGTGGACAGCTCGCTGCGCAACCTGTGCCATTGTCTTGAGGCTAGCGTGCTTTCCGGCGGGCTGGACGACGAGTTGGAGCACCTGCATCTATTCATCGGTGCAATGACCGAACAGTCCTTCAGTACGCGAATCGCCGGTTACGATCCATCGAGTCTGCTGGTGCTGACCGGCGACCGTCCTTCGATCCAGCAGGCAGCCATTGAGATCGGCGTCCGGCTGCTGGTGGTTACTGGCGGGCTGCCGGTCAATGATGCTTTGTTGGCGACTGCGCGGGCCAAAGGGGTGGTGGTCATCTCTACCCCCCACGACACGGCATCGGCCACCTGGCTGGTACGGCTTTCGACACCACTGGCCTGTTTCATGGATCAGAAGTTCGAACAGATCGGCGTGGCTGAGCCGCTGGAACATCTGCGGCTGAAGTTGCTGTATTCCGGTGAGCCGGCGGTGGTGGCGGTGGAGGAGGACGGCTCCATTGCCGGCATTGCCACCAAATCGTCCCTGCTGACCCCGCTGCCCTACGCGCTTATCCTGGTGGACCATAACGAGCTGTCCCAGGCGGTGCCGGGGGCCGAATCGGTTGAGATACTGGAGGTGATTGATCACCACAAGCTGGGCAACCCGGCCACCCATCAGCCGATCACCTTCATGGCAGCGCCGGTGGGCAGCACCTGTTCCATCGTAGCCTCGCTCTACCGCGAGCGGGGTCTGGAGCCTGATCAGGCGATCGCTGGTCTGCTCCTGGCAGGTATCATGTCCGATACGATCATCCTCAAATCTCCCACCACCACGCGCCGCGACCGTGAGCTGGTGGCCTGGCTGGAGCCCCTGGCCGGCCTGGAGCATGCCGCCTTTGGCCGAGACATCTTCGCTTCCTGTAGTGGATTTTCTGCTCACGGAACCACCGAACAGGCCGTGAGGGCTGACTTCAAGCATTTTACTGCCGGTGAGACACTCTTTGGCGTTGGCCAGGTGGAGGTGGTGGGCTTCGATGAGTTTTTTGAGCTGAAGGATCAACTGCGTGAGAATTTACGGCAGATAAAGCAGGCAGATAAACTACAGCTGGCCGGTCTGATGGTGACGGATATTTACAGTGAGACCACCCTGTTTTTAGCCGAGGGCAAGAATGAATTGGCCCACCTGATGGGTTACCCCCAGTTGGAGCCGCACTTGTATGAGCTTAAAGGGGTTATGTCCCGTAAAAAACAGATGGTGCCGCACCTCTTAAAGGTGCTGGGGACGCTCTGACCACCATTTCTTCAATTGACCTCTCGTGCCTGAACTGGTAGTGTACACAAACTATTACACGCTGTTCCAGGAAGATCACGAGTACAACCGCATTCGTCAGCCCCGGGAAACCTTCGGGGCTTTTTTCTTGTGCAGCACGAAAGAAGGAACACCCATGCCGTTTCAATCATTCAGCCTGCACCCCAAGGTGCTGGGGGGCGTAAAAAGCGCCGGCTATGAAACCCCCACCCCGATCCAGTCCCGGGCCATTCCCAAGATCATGGCCGGACACGATATCATGGGCCTGGCCCAGACCGGCACCGGCAAGACCGCGGCCTTTGCCCTGCCGATCCTGCACCGCCTGATGCAGGGGCCGCGCAAGCAGGTGCGGGCTCTGGTTATCGCTCCTACCCGCGAACTGGCCGAACAGATCAATGACTCTCTGCTTGAGCTGGGGCAGCAGACCCGTCTGAAGAGTATCACCGTCTATGGCGGTGTTGGTGTCAACCCGCAGATTGAGAAGCTGAAAAACGGGGTGGAGATCGTGGTGGCCTGCCCGGGCCGGTTACTGGATCATATCAGTCAGGGCACCATTGATCTGAGTCAGCTGGAACTACTGGTGCTGGATGAGGCCGACCAGATGTTCGATATGGGTTTTTTGCCCGATATCCGCCGTATTCTCAAGCATCTGCCTGCCCAACGTCAGACCATGTTGTTTTCGGCCACCATGCCGGCTGAGATTCGTGGTCTGGCCCGCGAGATATTGCGTGACCCGGTGACGGTACAGGTGGATACGGTGGCCCCGGCCGCCACGGTAAGCCATGCCCTCTATCCGGTTGCCCAGCATCTGAAGACACCACTGATGATGCAACTGCTCAAGCACACCGATACCGAATCGGTGCTGATCTTTACCCGCACCAAGCACCGGGCCAAGCGGCTGGGTGAGCAACTGGAAAAGGCCGGCTACACCGCGGCATCATTGCAGGGCAATCTGTCGCAGAACCGCCGTCAGGCCGCCATGGAGGGCTTTCGTAGCGGTACCTTTCAGATCCTGGTGGCCACCGATATCGCGGCCCGGGGTATTGATGTCTCCCAGGTATCACACGTGATCAACTATGACATTCCCGACACCACCGAGGCCTATATTCACCGCATCGGCCGCACCGGACGCGCCGCCAAAAGCGGCGATGCCTTTACCCTGGTGACCGACGATGATGGCGCCATGGTGCGGGCCATAGAGAAGACGCTGGGTACGGCCATCGAACGGCGCACCATTCCGGGATTTGACTATAGCGTGCCGGCTCCGCGCAAGGATGACGAGTTTGCCCGGCCACCCCGTCAGCCGAACCCGCGTCGCAAACAGGCGGATCAGCCCGCAAAAACTGGCCATCCGGTGGATGCGAAAAAACATGGACCCCGGCCGGCAGCGGCTTCAAGCCAGGCGAGGAGAGGTCGCTAACCCGCAATCCCGCATGAATTCAGGTTCAGCGCGGTGTGCAAAAACTCTTTGTCATTTCAGGCATGTTTGTGTTAATTTGTCGCTCCTCCCACCGCGCACACTGTCCTTCGGAGAGCTTTTCCGTCTGTACGGGGGTCAATAGATGCACAGACTGCAACCATGGCTGAAGAAGCTGTTCACGCCGATCACCATCATGCTGATTCCCCACACCCGAGTGGGTACCTTCAATCTCAAATTGCCGTTGGTCGTCTTGGGGATGCTGGTGATCTTTGCCGGGGTGGGCGGGGTCTACACCCTTTCGCTCACCTATCACGCCGTTGATTATTTCGTTTTAAAGCGTAAGTATAACGATCTGGCTGGACAGTTACAGTCTGTACAAGGCAGCATCCATTCCCTGAAACAGGCAGAGGCTGAGTTCAAGCGCTTACTCTCGCTCGGTTCTCGTAAAAAGGTGCTGGATGCTGCGGTCACGGAACCGAGTGACGGTTCGATTGACATTGAGGAGCTGAAGCAGCAGATTGATGCATCGCTTAAGTCGGTGGTCGGTATCCGCACCTATCTGGCGCAACAGCGTGACCTCTATCGCTCGACACCCCAGGGATTGCCGGTGGATGGCCGTTTAAGTTCGGGCTTTGGTATGCGGCTGCATCCCAAGTACGGCAAACAACGCTTCCACAGCGGTGTTGATCTTTCAGCTCAGCGGGGCACCCCGGTGCATGCCACCGCTGATGGCATCGTCAGTGTCTCCGGCTATGGCGCCGGCAACGGCAACGTGGTGGTGATCGAACATGGCCACGGTTTCAGTACCGTCTATGCCCACAACGATCGCAACATCGCCCGGGTGGGACAGACCGTCAAACGGGGCGAACAGATCGCGATGGCCGGCGCCACCGGTGTTGCCACCGGAGTCCATGTGCATTACGAAGTTTGGCGCCAGGGCAGGCCGATGGATCCGGCTGACTTCATTAAAGAGTCAAGCGAACGAGTAGCGCTACGCTAGGGAGGCGTCTGGATGTTTTCTGCAAAGCAACAGAAGCTTGAAGTGATCATCGGTCCGGAGTCGGCAATACGTGGTGATCTGACCTCAAAGGGTACGATCCGTGTTGATGGCGCCATTGAAGGCAATGTGACCGCCGACTGTGTGATTATCGGCGAAAAGGGGCTGATCACCGGCGACGCAGTGGTGCGTCAGATGATCATCGGCGGCAGGATCGAGGGGCATGTCAGGGCGGCTGAAGCGGTTGAAATCCAGCGAACCGGCGATGTCAATGGCGATATCAGCGCAGCTCGACTGACGATTGCCGATGGCGCCCAGTTTGACGGCCGCTCCACCATGAAGCGTGCCAATGCCAAAGAGATCGCCTACAGCGGTAGTGAGGAACTTGCCAACGTTTGATTGACGTAAGTGCAAGCGAACATGCAGACCACAGCAACGCCCCGTCTGAAGTATCTGCCGGGGCGTTGGTCGTTCCGGTGTCGCAGGTCGGTTATTTGTTGTGGCCCTTACCTTTGCCTTTGCCCTTGCCGGGTCTGTCGTCGCCACCACCGCCCTGCTGGCCGGTGTAGTGCAGGTTGCCGTTCTTCAGGGCGTGGAAATCGGCTGAGCCCGGTTTGATGCCCAGTTCCTTTGCCATGGCGCCCCAACCTTTGGTCTTGGTGGTGCGGTAGGTCTGCAGCACCACTGGGGCCGGCTTGCCGGCCATCCGGCCCAGCTGGAAGGTCATGAAGACATCGGCCGGGGCAGCAACCTGGGCAAAGACCGCATCGACCTGTGGCAGCGGTACGCCGAACTGGGCCGAGATGCCCGCTTTGAAGCCGGGCAGGTCGGCCCGGGCCTGCACGTTCAGATTGGCGAGGAAGCCGTCCAGGCTGGCCCAGGCGACGGTTGAGAATGCCAGGATAATGGTACACAGTGACAGGATCAGGATACGTTTCATAACGGGTGCTCCTTCCAGCCAGAATTTCTAGGTACCGTCTATAGCAGAGCAGGTCGGTCTTGCAACGGCTAAACCGCACAGCCCCGCCAGAGATCGCTCTGGCGGGGCTGTTGTCGTGCTGTTTCAGCGAAGGGCTTACAGGCCCAGTTGCTTGAAGAAATCGTTGCCCTTGTCGTCCACCAGGATGAAGGCCGGGAAGTTTTCCACCTCGATCTTCCAGACCGCTTCCATGCCCAGCTCAGGGAAATCGATGCACTCGACCTTCTTGATGTTCTCTTCGGCCAAAATGGCAGCCGGACCGCCGATGGAGCCCAGGTAGAAGCCACCGTGCTTCTGGCAGGCATCGGTTACCTGCTGGGAGCGGTTGCCCTTGGCGATCATGATCATGGAGCCGCCGTTGGCCTGCAGCAGATCAACATAGGAGTCCATCCGCCCGGCCGTGGTGGGACCAAAGGAACCGGAGGCCTTACCGACCGGGGTCTTGGCCGGGCCAGCGTAGTAAATCGGGTGGTTTTTCAGGTAATCGGGCAGCGGCTTGCCGGAGTCCAGGATCTCCTTGAACTTGGCATGGGCGATGTCGCGGCCCACCACGATGGTGCCCGAGAGCAGCAAGGCGTCGCCCACCTTGAGGCCGGACAGCTCTTTCAAGGTCTCGGCGATCGGCTTGGACAGGTCGATCTTGTGGCCATGCTCATGCTTGGCCATGCGGTATTTTTCAGGCAACAGACGGCCCGGGTCGCGGTCGAGCTGCTCGATGAACAGGCCGTCCTTGGTGATCTTGGCCTTCAGGTTACGGTCGGCCGAGCAGGAAACCGCCATACCAACCGGGCAAGAGGCGCCGTGGCGGGGCAGACGGATCACGCGCACGTCATGGGCGAAGTACTTGCCGCCGAACTGGGCGCCGATTCCCAGCTTCTGGGCAGCGGTCAGCAGTCTTGCTTCCAGCTCGACATCCCGGAATGCCTGGCCGTGCTCGTTACCCTGGGTGGGCAGCCCGTCCAGATCGCGAGCAGTTGCCAGCTTGACGGTCTTCATGCAGGCGTCGGCCGAGGTGCCGCCGATGACGAAGGCGATGTGGTAGGGAGGGCAGGCGGCGGTGCCCAGGTACTTCATCTTCTCGATCAGGTACTTCTCCAGCTTCTCCGGGGTCAAGAGCGCCTTGGTCTCCTGATAGAGCATGGTCTTGTTGGCGGAGCCGCCCCCTTTGGCCATGAACAGGAACTTGTAGTAGTCGCCGGAGGTGGCCAGGATGTCGATCTGGGCCGGCAGGTTGGTGCCGGTGTTGGTCTCTTTGTACATATCCAGCGCCACGGTCTGGGAGTAGCGCAGGTTCTCTTCAGTGTAGGTCTTGTAGACCCCTTTGGAGAGATACTCTTCATCGTTGCCGCCGGTCCAGATCTGCTGACCCTTTTTGGCTACGATGGTGGCGGTGCCGGTGTCCTGGCAGAGCGGCAGCTCGAATTTGGCAGAAACCATGGCGTTGCGCAGGAAGGCCAGCGCAACCCCCTTGTCATTCTGGGATGCTTCGGGATCGGCCAGAATTTTGGCCACCTGCTCGTTGTGGCTGGGCCGCAGCAGGAAGGAGAGGTCTTTCATGGCCTGATTGGCCAGTACGGTCAGCGCCTCAGGGTCAACCTTGACCACCGGTTTGCCCTCAAACTCCACCACCGAGACGTATTTTTCAGAGCCTTCGATCTTGTAGTAGCTGGTCTCATCCTTGGCAAGGGGGAACGGCTCCTGATAAACAAACGGTTTGGTAGACATAGGCACAACTCCTTTCATAAACAGTAGGTTCGGAACGCTGTCCGGTAGTGTATACAGGAAAATAACTGGCATACTAAGCAAAACACCGGGGCTTGTCGAGTGCTAAGTTATGATTGCTTAATTTGACGTGTTTGGTGGGGTATGGTAGGTACGTTGCGGAGCAACCAGTTTGTGCGCAGGGGAGAAGATCATGTTCAGGCAGATCCGCGATGATATCAACTCGGTCTTTGACCGCGATCCGGCAGCCCGCAGCAGTCTGGAGGTCTTGTTCTGCTACCCGGGACTGCACGCGGTCTGGTTTCATCGCCTGGCCCACCGGCTTTGGACCCAGGAACTGTTTTTTCTGGGGCGTCTGACCTCTCACCTGGGCCGCTTTCTGACCGGGATCGAGATCCATCCCGGTGCAAAGATCGGCAAACGTTTCTTTATCGACCATGGTATGGGAGTGGTAATCGGCGAGACCGCCGAGATCGGCGACGACGTCACCCTCTACCACGGTGTGACCCTGGGAGGGGTGACCTGGGACAAGGTCAAGCGCCATCCGACACTGGAGGATAAGGTGGTGATCGGTTCCGGCGCCAAGGTACTAGGGCCGTTTACCGTGGGGCGGGGGGCCAGGATCGGCTCCAACTCGGTGGTGGTCAAAGAGGTGCCACCCAATGCCACGGTGGTGGGGATACCGGGCAAGGTGGTCCTGGCGCCGGAGTCTGCCGCCAGTGGCCGGCCCGACCTGGAGCACGGTAAGCTGCCCGACCCGTCGGCCACTGCCATCGCCTGTCTGTTTGACCAGCTGAAGGGGCTCGAAGAGAAATACGATGCTCTGGCCAAAGAGCATCAGGAGCTGAAGCAGCGGCTCGTTGACGATGAGCCGAAATCGTGAGATAAGAACTTCTATGATCAAGCGCCAAACCACCATCAACCGTATATTCAAACTGTCCGGCATCGGTCTGCACTCCGGCCAGCAGGTGAATCTCGAGTTTATTCCCCGCCGTGAGCAGGGGATCGTCTTTGTGCATAACGGCGTACAGATTCCGGCCCGCTATGACCAGGTAGCCGATACCCGGCTCTCGACCCTGATCGCCAGGGACGGCGCCACGGTTTCCACCATTGAACATCTGATGGCGGCCTTTTATTTTGCCGGCATCACCAACTGCCTGGTGTATATCGACGGGCCGGAAGTGCCGATTCTGGACGGTTCGGCCTGGGAATTCTATCAAGGGATGTGGAAGGCCGGAGTCTACGAGTTTTCTGAGGAGCAGGTCTACCTGAAGGTGCTGAAAGTCGTGGAGGCCGGCCACGGCGATGCCTGGGTCAGGATCAAGCCGCTTAACACCCTGGATATCACCATGACCATTGAATTCCGTCAGCCGGTGGGGCTGCAGCGTCGGCGGGTTTCCGATGTGGAAAATGCCTTTTCGATCCTCAACTCCCGTACCTTCACCATGCTGGAGGAGATTGAGGCCATCAGGAAGATGGGGCTTGCCAAAGGCGGTTCCCTGGATAATGCCGTGGTGGTGGGGGAGGATGACATTCTCAACCCGCAGGGGCTGCGCTACCGTAAGGAGTTGGTCAACCACAAGATCCTGGATCTGATCGGCGATCTCTACACCAGCGGCCACCGAATACTGGGCAAGGTGGAGGCTCACAAGACCGGCCATTATTTAAACAACCTGCTGCTTAAACAGCTCTTTTCCGATCCTGCCAACTACCAGATTTACTGAGGCTGTGCTTCCCCTGCCTTGGGCCGTTCCTTCTGATTCCCCAAAAATACCTCCCCACTGTCGGTAAAAACCCGTACCGGCAGTTCAAAGACGCGACGGAAGATGTCGAGTGTGCCGCTGGCCATGGTCTTGACCGGGATGGCGGTGACCTGCGGGTCTGTCCAGCTGCCCTTGGCCTCAAAATAGGTGGTGATCAGGCTGCCGTCACCGCCGGTCAGAATCCAGCCCACCACCGGTATCCGGCTGATCACCTTGTCAACAGTCTGGAGTGGCTGCACACCGATCAGCAGATCCAGGTCTTCCTTGATGATATTGATCTTGCCCACCATCGACAGGTGCATGGCGTTGCTGCTGATGAAAAAGTCCTGGCTGGAGAGGACACCGTCCTTGACAGCCACCGTGGTGGTGATCTGATTGAAGGGCATCCCTTCACTGACCATGTCCGGCAGACTGAAGGTGACCAACTGGGAGACGTTGAGCAGCGAAAAGACCTTGGCAAGGGTGCTGAAGCGGCGCAACTGCCCCCGGCCAATGGTGAGAGCAAGGGTGCCGCTGGCGGTCCGTTTCAGTTCGTCCAGACTGTCCCCCTCGGCGCGCAGATTGCCCTTGATGTTCATCAGGCCACTGATTTCACGGTCGATGCCCAGGGTCTGCAGCAGCCGGTCCGATTCAATCCGGTCCAGTGCCGCCTGCAGGGCCCAACGGTGAGGTTGCCCGCTGACTTGCTCCAGTTGGCCCTTGGCAGCAAGATGACCGCCGAGGATGTCGGCCTGCAGGTCGCTGAGCTGCAACAACCCGCCCTGGCTTGTGAACTGTGTGCGCAGCTTGTTGAAGGTGATATCGCCATAGCTGCCCTTTTCGGCGTTCAGTTGCCCGCGCAGGATGAACGGGTGTGCCGGCTCTGGTCTGGTAGCACCTTTGGCCGCAGGTCGGGGCTGGTCCGTGGTCAACAGCGGCAGCAGTTCGTCAATATCCAGGTTGCTGATCGCCATCCGCAGATTCAGGTCGGGCACCGGTTCCGGGTTGATAGTGCCCGCCAGGCTGAATGGTGTCTTGGGCAGCCGCCCCGACAGGTTGCGGATGGTGTACAGGTCTTTGCGGAAGCCAAGATTGGCGCTGAAGGAACGAATGGCCGGCAAGGCGGGAAGGCTGACACCAAAATCAGCCGGATGCAGCTCAGCCGAGGTAATAAACAGTTCGGCCTCAGGGTTCTTCAGTGAATCGATCCTGCCGCGCAGCTGCAGGGCGGTCTTGCCGTAACGGACGGCGATGCTGGAGGTCTCCAGGCTGTTACCCTTCAACGAGACCAAGCCGTTGATGGCGGTCACTGGCGCGCGTTTTATCAGCGGCCGCAAGGAGCCATTTCCCACATGAATACTTCCGTTGTACCGCATGGCGCTCAGGTCCCGCGGATCGCCGCTGGCACTGACATGCGCCTGGAGCGTGCCTTGGGGCTGAAACTGTTGCCAAGCGGTCAGGATCGGCAGTTGCGGGGAGAGCATGAAGCTGTTGGTCTGTAGTTCGTAATCCAGGTAGGGCGCTTTGCCGCTGTGTCTGAAGGTGGCCAGACCTGAGAGGTGAAGCGGTTCCAGGATGTAGGAGAGAGCGGTTATGCGGAGCTTGTCTTTGTCCAGCACGCTGCTGAAACTTAACAAGTTGGCCATGCCGGCTGGTTTGTTGACTACGGCAGGAAAATTGTAGGCTGCGTTTTCCAGCTGCCAGACACCGGCCAGACGGTAGGCGCTGATCGGCCCTTCGCCGGTCAGCTGTAACGGCGCAGTGCCTGAAAATGTCAGCTGATCGGCGCCGACCAGCTGCGCCAGCCAGGCCACCTCGGCCGACCTGAGGTTGCTGATATCCATCTGGAAGGGATAGGTGGACGGCACACCAAGGGTGCAGTAGTCGGTAATGCTGCCCTGCTGCATGGTGAACGGGGAACCGCCGAACGTGCCGCTGCCGCGGTAGATGTTAAAGTCGCGTCCCTTCATCTCCAGCTCGCAGCTGATGTTGCTGAAGCTGGGTATGCCGGAGCCATAGTTGATTACCGCCTGTTCGGCGGTGCCACTGATGAACAGGGCGCCGGGATTGTCACCTTCGTCAAAGCGTGCCAGCTTGGAAAAACGGCCCTGCAGGGTGCCCTTGAGCAGCTTGAAACGACCGGCTCTGATCTTGTTTTCTATGAAGTCGGCGGCACCATCGTCGATGATGCCGAACGGGATGTAGGAGCGGACCTGCCGGTAGTCAAACGGCTCACTGCTTCCCTTGGCCGACAGGTAGGGGTCGTCGGTATCGAGGTCGGTCAGCTTGAGGCTGCCGCGGAAGCTGAAGCCGTCGGCATCCAGCTCAATCGTCGACAGGTCGATGCTGGTGGGGGTCCGCTCCAGTTCAAACTGCACCTGGGCCTGTTTGGGGGCCACCGGTCCGTGGAATACGGCGGGCCAGACCACCTTGGCGTCGTTAAGCCGCAGTAGCCCCTCTGACGTGAAATCGTTCGGGACGCCTTTCAGTTGTGCCTCCAGATCGAGGGTGCCCCCCGGCGGCCCGAAGGGGATCAGTTGGCCGAAGTAGGCCCAGAGGCTGCTGTAGTTGATGTTGGTAAGGTTCAGATCGGCCTTGACCAGCAGGTCGGTGCTGAATGACTCTCCGGCAGCAGGAATCCTGATTGTACCGGCGCTCTTGATGCTGCCGTTGCCCAGCTTGGCGGTCAGCTTGTAGGATCCTTTCTGGCCGCGATTAACATGATCCAGTTTCAGATCAATGTCGGTCAGCTGGATCCGTTGCACCCCGCCGCGCGGGCTGGCCTGATCCTGCCAGAAGACCCGCGCCTGGCTCAGCTTGATTCCACGCACCTGCAGGTCGACGGCGCTGGTTTGTGATGCCAGCAGGTCATCAATGTTGAGCACCCCGGCGGCATCCCGGGTGATCCGTGCCTGGAGTCCGTCGACCACGATCGAGCGCAGCGCCACCTGACGTTTGATAAGCGGTAAGAGCCCCAGGCGGAAGGTCACTTTCTGGGCACTCAAGAATTCGCCGTTGCTGTCCCGTTCACGCAGATGCAGGTCGTTGACCACAAATTGCGGGCCAAGTCGCCAGACAAAGCGGATGCTGCCTAAGCTGATCTTTCGTTTGAGCGAGTCCTCCAGCAGGTTGACGATTTGCTGCTGGTAGGTGCTGATATCAACCAGGCGGGGTAGCAGGGGGCCGATCACCAGGAAGATGATAGTGCCGAAGATCAACAACAGACCGGCAAGTTTGAGAAACCATTGTTTCAGGGTCATGGCGCCGCCTGGAGCAGATCCTCTTCGGGGCTGGGTATGATGCGTACGCGCAGTACGGCGGTGCGGGTTACCTCTTCACAGACCAGCCGGTAACCGTGCCAGACCAGCGACTCGCCCTGTTCCGGCAGGTGGCCGAGCTCATGCAGAATCAGGCCGGCCAGGGTGTCGTAGGGCAGATCGTCTTCCTGTTTGAGACCCAGTAGTTCCCGCAGGTCAAAATCAGGCAGCATGCCGTCCACCAGCCAGCTGCCATCGGGCAGTTGCTGCAGTTTCGATGATTCACCGGTATCGTGCTCATCTTCAATCTCGCCCACCAGCTCTTCCAGCAGATCCTCGGTGGTGACCAGTCCGGCCAGACCGCCATATTCATCAACCACCAGGGCCATATGGTTGCGGGTACGCTGCATCTCTTTCAACAGGTCATTCACCTTTTTACCTTCCGGAACAAAGACCGGCGGACGCATGACTTCGTGCAACGGCACCGCCACGCCGCGTACCAGCTTGCCCAGCAGGTCCTTGGCATGCACCACCCCGACGATCTCCTCAATGCTTTCGCGGTAGACCGGATAGCGGGAGTATTGCGACTCAAGGATGATCCGCAGGGTTTCCTCGCGGGGGGTCTCCAGCTCCAGGGCTACGATGCGGGTGCGGGGCACCAGCACCTCACGGACACAGGTGTGGGTAAATTCGAATATGTTGCGGATGTACTCGTGCTCAGCCTCACTGAAAACACCGCTCTCGTGGCCTTCGGCAACGATATGCTGCACCTCTTCGCGGGTAATAAAAGCGTTCTGCTCGCCTTTAACGCCCAAAAGCCTCAAGACCGCCTTGCTGGAGCCGGTCAGCACCGCAACTGCGGGTGAGGCCACCCCTGAAAAAAACTTCATCGGCTTGGCCAGCCGCAGGGCGATCTGATCTGCATACTGCAGGCCCAGCGCCTTGGGCACCAGCTCACCGATAATCAGTGAGCTGTAGGACACCAGTCCCACCACCGCAAAGGCGGCCAGCGGTTCGGCGGCGCTGCTGATCAACGGCCAGGGCAGGGAGGCGAAAAAAGGCTGCAGGTGCTGAATGGCAACAATGCCGCCCACGGTGGAGGCCGCAGTGCCGGCCACGGTAACCCCGATCTGGATCACCGCCAGCAGGGGGTGGGGGTCCCGCTGGTAGCCGTCGATAATCTGTGCCCGTTGATCGCCGTCAGCTACCAGTTGCGCAATACGGCCCTTGCGGATTGAGATGATGGCAAACTCGGCCATGGAGAAAAAACCGTTCAGGCCGATCAAGATGGCAATGACTATCAGTTCGACAGTAATGGTGTCCATAGGTTGCACATTTTCACATTCGGGTGGGGGGTTGTCAACCGTGCAGGCTGGTTGACAATAAAAAAACCCGCCACGCATGCGCGGCGGGTTGTAAAGATCAGCTGAGCTGCTGCTGTCAGGAGGCAGTAACCTGTACCTTCAGGTTGGCAGTCACTTCGGGGTGGATCTTGACCGGTACGGTGTACTCGCCCAGCTGCTTGATCGGCTCAGCCAGCACCATCTTCTTGCGGTCGATCTCAAGACCGTGCTCTTTCAGGAAGGCGGCGATCTCCATGGTGGTCACCGAACCGAACAGTTTGCCTTCTTCGCCAGCTTGGTGGGCCAAGGATACGTTGACCGCCTCCAGTTTGGCGGCCAGCAGTTTGGCAGCTTCCAGTGCCTTGTTCTTCTTGTAGGCCAGTTGACGCTTGGCGTGCTCCAGGGCCTTGGCGTTCTTCTCGGTGGCCTCAATGGCCAGCCCCTTGGGGAGCAGGTAGTTGCGGGCGTAGCCGGGTGCCACCTTGACGATGTCGCCGATCTGCCCCAGGGTTTCGATGTTTTCCTGCAGAATTACTTTCATCTGGTACTTCTCCTTTCAAGCCTGATGAGGTTACAGGTTTTCTTCCTGCTTGGTGCGCGGGGTGCGAAAATCACCCCATAAATCGAAAATGCCGATAAAGGCAACCACGGGTGCCAGGTAGGGTTGCAGCAGCAATACCGCGATCAGCATCACCTTCAGCACGGCGGCGTAGCTGGTGCGACCAATCATGGTCAGCAGCACAGCCAGTCCCTGGCAAAAGTAGAGAACCGCAAGCACCGACACGACGTTCAGGGCCGGAGTGGTGATCAACGGGGTGGTTGCCAGCAGACTGAAGCCGGCCGCAATCAGCGGCCAGATCAGGATTTCCGGCACGCGGAAATGCTGAAACGGTTCAATACTCAATGTCAGGCTGCGTTGCACGGCCATGCGGCGCAGAAACAGCAGGCTGATGCCGGCCACCAGCAGCAGGTTCAAGGTGCCCACAGCCGGCAGGATACGTAGTAACGTTGCTGCAATGTTCTGCAGACCCTGTTTGATCGTCTCCAGGTCCTGGGGGCTCAATCCCTGTTGCTGCTCATATAGCTTGAGGGCCTGAGCCATGCCGGTGGCGATCTCCTGCTGCGCCATGGTGAGCAGGTTCTGCCCTGCGGTGGCGGCCATGACAAAGGCCACCAGCACCGAAACAAGCGCGGCAGCCATGGTGGCCCAGAGCAGGGCGCGGCTAGCGGCCATGCCTCGCAGTACCAGTTCCGGCAACAGCAGGCCGATCAGGCCGCACTGTGCCGAAAACCAGAGACCTGCCAGCGGGTTAAAGCCGATGCCAATCAGTAAAGTAGCGACGGCCGTTGCCAGCAGGGCAGCCTTGCGTCCGCCGTCCAGACGGGTGTAGCAGAGCGGAACAGCTGCCAGAAAGCCGGCGATAAAGCCGATAAACGGTACTGCCAGACTGGCCGAAAACAGCACTGCGGAACCGGCAGCGCCGAGCAGCACGCTGCGAAGGTGCTGCCCGGCGCTTGTCCGTAGCTGTTCAGTGGTGTTCAAGATAGTCTGTTACGGCAGCGCGTGGCCGGCTGCCAGCGGCAGCAGGGCCAGGTTGCGTGCCCGCTTGATCGCTTCGGTGATCTCACGCTGATGCTTGGCACAGTTGCCGGAGATGCGACGCGGTACGATCTTGCCCCGCTCGGTGATGTAGTAGCGCAGGGTGCGGGGGTCCTTGTAGTCAATGGTCATTTCCTTCTCGGCGCAGAAGCGGCAGACCTTGCGACGCTGGAACGGACGCTTTTTGCGAGGGCCGCCAGGTCCACGGTCAGGACGGGGACCGCTGGGGCGGGGGCCGGAAGGACGGGTGTTTTCGGGTGCTGCTGTGGTGGTCGTGGTCTCACTCATGGGTGTCATCCTCCTGGAACGTTATTCCGCTGCAGTCTCGGCAGCTTCAGTCGTTTCGGCGGCCGGCTTGCGCTCGACCACTTTCTTCTCCGGCTCGTCGGTGATGTTGACGCTCAAATAGCGCAACACTTTTTCGTCGAGTCGCAGACGACGCTCCAGTTCTGCAACCAGGGCAGCTTCGCCGTCAAAGCGCAGGTAAAAATAGCGCCCACGGGGGAACTTGCGGATCTGGTAGGCCAGCTTGCGGGATCCCCAGTCGTCCAGCCGGTGGAAAGCACCTTTGAAGGATGCAATCACATCCTGAACCTTGTCGGTGATGGTTTTGACATCATCCTCACCAAGGTCCGGCTGGAGGATGAAGATGGTTTCGTACTTCCTCATGATATAATCCTCCTCGCGGATTAGATAGCCCCGGTCTGGCCGGAGCAAGGAGTTGGCGGCATATGCTGCCGCTTTTGGCGAACGCACTATATATGCCAGGTGTCTGAAAATTGCAATAACATTTTCCGCTCAGCCAGAATCTGTTGACAGCCGTGGACTGAAGACCTACTAACATTGACCGTGTGTACCGCAGCTGCGGAGAGAAAGGAGTTGGACCATGATGGTGCTGAAAAAGGCTTCAACGCTGGTCTGTCTGGTGGTGATGACTGGGGTGCTTGCGGCTTGCGCACCGGCCGATCTGGTGCTGGTGCCACGTTATACTGCGGTTGGGGAGCACAGGGGGGGCGGCCAGCTGGTGCTGGGGGTGGCCACTGACGGGCCGGGTGCGACAGGTGGCGTAGAGCGTGAACAGTTTGTCTACGGTGAAGTCCGCACCACGGACGGCAAGATCAAGGGTAATCTGCTTGGCCCCGTGGCCCCGGCGATGCTGGTTCGTGATGCCTTGCAACAGGAACTGACCAAGTCCGGCTATGATCTGCAGTTTGATTCTGCATTGGCCAGGCAGGCCGAGCGAGGGGTGGTGCTGACCGTTGTCTCCCTGTCGCTGGATGAGGTGGCGTCGCTGGTCAAAATTGAGGCGGAATGCAAGGTGCAGTTGGTGCTGGAGCTTTGGCAGCAGGGTACGTTGCTCAGCAGGCTGACCTATAGCAAGACCCTGTCGGAGTTCGCAGTCAGAGACCGCGAGCAGCTGCACCGAAAGGTGCTGCAGAAGACCCTGGGCGCCGTCATGCAGGCCGCCACTGCCGACCTGACAACCTACTTTAAATAACCTGGCTGTTAGATGACGGCGCCGATGAGGGGCTTGTCAAGCAGCGCAGGTCTGTCGTACAGTGCCGTTCCTTGAACGTTTATAGAAGAGATGAGGAGTCGTGTATGGCTATAGCCACCAAGATCGCCGGTCATATTTCCCGTTCGTCCTGGATTCGCAAGATGTTTGAAGAAGGAGCGAAGCTGCGGCAGCAGTACGGAGACGACAATGTGTACGATTTTACGCTGGGCAATCCCGATGTGGAGCCGCCGGCAGCCTTTGGCGAGGCGCTGCGCCAGCTGGCCAACCATCCGCTGCCGGGGATGCATCGTTACATGAACAATGCCGGCTACCCGGAAACCCGTGCAGCCGTGGCCGCCAAGCTGTCGCGTGATGCCGGGCTGGCGGTGACTGCCGAGCAGGTAGTGATGACCTGCGGTGCCGGCGGCGCCCTGAACGTGGTGCTGAAGACCATCCTCAACCCCGGCGAGGAGGTCATCATTCTGGCCCCCTACTTTGTGGAGTACAAGTTCTATATCGACAACCACGGCGGCGTGCCGGTGGAGGTCTGGACCAACCGGGAGACCTTCCGGCTCGATCTGGCGGCGATCGAGGCCGCCATTACCACCAAGACCCGCGCCATCATCATCAACACCCCCAACAACCCGACCGGCGTGATCTACCGTGCCGATGAACTGGCGGCGTTGGGGGATCTGGTGAAGCGGGTGCAACAACGCACCAGCCACCAGATCTATGTCATCTCCGATGAGCCCTATGCCCGGCTGGTCTATGACGGTCAACAGGTGCCCAACGTCTTCCCCCTGATCGAAAATAGCGTGATCGTTACCTCCCACAGTAAGGATCTGGCCCTGCCGGGAGAGCGGATCGGCTATCTGGCCATTAACCCGCGCATGGCCACAGCTGACCAGTTTGTCGAGGGGGCGATCTTCTGTAATCGCACTCTGGGGTTTGTCAATGCGCCGGCCCTGATGCAGCGGTTGGTGGCCGGTCTGCAGGACAGCTCGGTGGATACGGCCGCCTATCAGCAAAAACGGGACCTTTTGTACGACAACCTGACCCGGTTGGGCTTTGCGATGGTCAAGCCGGACGGCGCCTTTTACCTGTTTCCGCAGTCGCCGCTCAAGGACGACGTGGAGTTCGTCAAGCGTGCGCAGCAGCAGCGTATCCTGCTGGTACCCGGCTCAGGATTCGGGGCGCCGGGTTATTTCCGGATCGCCTACTGTGTCGATCAGGGTATGATCGAGCGCAGCCTGCCGGCCTGGGAACAGTTGGCCAGGGAGACAATCCGTTAAATCGTGGCAGGTGTGGAATAGCTGCACTCGGATCGGGCCGTCCATGTATGTAATGGGCGGCCCGATCCTGTTTTGTGTGCAGCGAAGGGGACGTGATGAGGTTAGAAAGGGGGCGGCCAACGCTCGTCCCGCGGTTGTGCAAGAATGCTGGAGATGGCCTCCAGGGTGGCGTTCGTCAGATGGACCAGTTCTGCACACAGCCGGGTAACTGCGTCGGAATCAGCCTGTTCAGCGGCATCTTCAAGTTTTTCCGCGCCGTCTGCCAGTCGGAAGGCCCCCACCGAGCCGGCCGCTCCCTTCAAGGTGTGGGCTGCCATTGTAAGGTTGGCGTAGTTGCCGGCTGCGTGTGCATCCTGGATCGTTTGCAGGTTTTGCCGGGACTGATGTTGAAAGGTCTGCAGAATGTTTCGCAGCGCATCGCCCAGTCCTGTCGCCACGTAGTTTTTGTGGAGATAGGCCAGGTCCAGCATTCGGTGTGGGGCATAGTGGTGTGATTCCATGGCGTCGTCAGTCCCGAAAACGTTTCGTCAGGTCCTGGTAGGCGTCGATACGACGGTCCCTCAGGAAGGGCCAGATCCGGCGCACCTGTTCCGTTCTGTTCAAGTCCAGCTCCACAATCAGAAGTTCTTCCTGATCGTTGGAGGCCTTGGCCAAGAGCTCCCCTTGGGGGCCGGCTACAAAGCTGTTGCCCCAGAAGCGGATGCCGCTGGCGGCAGGGTCGGGCGACGGTTCATGGCCGACCCGGTTGATGACCAGCACCGGCAGGCCGTTGGCCACGGCATGGCCCCGCTGGATGGTTTCCCAAGCCGCCCGCTGACGCTCGTGCTCCTCAGGTGTGTCGTTGGGGTCCCAACCGATGGCGGTGGGGTAGATCAGTAGTTCGGCCCCGGCCAGGGCCATCAGGCGGGCCGCCTCGGGATACCATTGATCCCAGCAGACCAGCACCCCGAGCCTGCCCAGTGAGGTCTGAATCGGGGTAAAGCCCAGGTCGCCGGGGGTGAAGTAGAACTTCTCGTAAAAGCCGGGATCATCCGGAATATGCATCTTGCGGTAGATGCCGGCCACACTGCCGTCGGTTTCAAAAACCACGGCGGTGTTGTGGTACAGGCCGGCGGCACGGCGCTCGAACAGGGACGACACCAGCACGATTCCCAGCTCTTTGGCCAAGGCCCCCAGTCGCTCGCTGGTGGGGCCGGGGATCGGTTCGGCCCGGTCAAACTGGTCCGTCTCTTCGGTCTGGCAGAAATAGGGGCCGCTGTGCAGCTCCTGCAGCAGCACCAGACGGGCCCCCCTGGCAGCAGCCTGACGGATCAGGTCGCAGGTTTTCAGCAGCGTCGCACCCTGATCGTTGCTGCAGGTCTGTTGGATCAGGGCAATGGACAGTTTGCTCATGACAGGACCCCCGTGGGCAGCTGCATGGTGATGCAGTGAAGCGAACCGTGTTGCTTGATCAGTGTCCGGCAGTCGATGCCGATGATCTCGCGTCCCGGGAAAGCCAGGCCGATCATGGCCAGGGCGCCGTTGTCGGTTGGCTGACCGTAGGCGGGCACCAGCACGGCATTGTTAATGACCAGAAAGTTGGCGTAGGTAGCCGGCAGGCGATGTCCATCCTCATCAAAGCAGGCTGCCGGCCAGGGTAACGCCAGCAGGCGGTAGGGCTGTCCGGACAGGGTGCGCAGCCCCTTGAGTTCGGTCTCCATCTGTTTGAGCGGCTGATAATGTTCGTCTCGCTGGTCGTCACAGGCCACATAGACGATGGTGTCCGCAGGACAGAGTCGCGCCAGGGTGTCGATATGGGCGTCGGTGTCGTCACCGGCCAGATGGCCGTGCTCCAGCCAGTGTACCTGGCGGGCGCCCAGCAGTGATTGCAGGGCGCCGTCCAGTTCAGTGCGGTCCAGTTGGGGGTTGCGGTTTGGTGAAAGCAGGCACTGGCTTGTGGTGAGGATGGTGCCGTTGCCGTCGCTCTCAATGCTGCCGCCCTCCAGTATCAGGCCGATGGTCTTCACCCGTGGCCTGAAGGCGCCTTGTTGCGCGAGGGTGCGGGTTAGCTGGTTGTCGTGGTTGGCGGCAAACTTGAGTCCCCAACCGTTGAAACCGAAATCAAGCAGTACCGGCTGGTTATTGACCAGCACCGTAAGCGGGCCGCTGTCCCTGGTCCAGCTGTCGTTGCTGTTGGCCGCAATGATGGTGACCCGCTCCAGCGGTACTGCGGCCTGCTGCAACCAGCTGCGAGCCTCTTCAGGTTCAGGCGCTGCCAGCAGCACGGTTTCAAAACGGGTGATCGCCCTGATCAGCTCAGCATAGACGCCGCGAACCTCAGCCAGCGCAGGGGCCCAGTCAGTGGCTTCGTGGGGCCAGGCCAACAGTATGCCGTCCTGCGGTTCCCATTCAGCTGGAAGGCGGATTGTCATGGACATCGAACAGGCTCCTTGGGATGAATGGTGTCTATCTTCAAAGTTATAAAGTATAGCCTTGAATCCGGCTGGCCGCAAGGCCTTTAGCCTTGATTTCTCGTGGTTATTTAGGTAAGAAGGTAGACTCTGTATCGCTTGATCTGACGTTATTCTTGTGCTGGAGATATGGCTATGTTGCAGTCAATGATCATACAGGCCCCTGCCAAGGTAAATTACCGCCTTGATGTCGTGGGCCGACGTCCCGACGGGTATCATGATCTGCGCATGGTCATGCAGCGGGTCAACCTGTGCGATGAGGTGACGCTGCGTCTGGTGGCGCAACCTGGTATCCGGGTCACCTGCGGGCAGCACGGTGTTCCTGAAGGGGAGGGCAATATCGCCTGGAAGGCAGCCTCGGCGCTGCTGGAGTTGTCGGGCACCAATCAGGGGATCGAGATCGAGATTGTCAAGCAGATCCCGGTGGCGGCCGGTCTGGGTGGCGGCAGCAGCGACTGTGCTGCGGTGCTGCTGGGGCTGAACGAGATGTTGGGTCTCGGGCTTTCCCTTAAGCGCCTGATGGAGGTCGGTGTCACGCTGGGCGCAGATGTGCCCTTCTTTGTGTTCGGGCAGACCGCCCTGGCCGAGGGGATTGGTGAGCTGCTGACGCCTCTGGCCAAGGTGCCGGCCGTCTGGGTGGTGCTGGTGAACCCCAATTTGCCCGTCTCCACCGCCTGGGTCTACCAAAATTTGCAGTTGACACAGCGGGATCAACTGGCTAAACTTCCTAACTCTTTTGAAAATGTGATCGAGTTGTGCGCCATTCTCGCCAATGATCTGGAATCAGTGACTATTCCAGCCTTTCCGGTGATCGACGAGATCAAACGTGCACTGGTAGGTCTTGGTGCGGCCGGAGCCCTGATGTCGGGCAGCGGCCCAACGGTATTTGGCTTGTTTGAGGACGCGACCAGCGCTCGCAAGGCTGCCGCAGGTCTGCAACAAGGTCACAACTGGTTTGTGGCGGTTGCAGAGACCTGCTGAGGCGCTCTTCGAGCATCAGTTAATTCCGGCCCAGGTTTTCTTCAATACAGTAACGAACAACCGGATTCTTACACTCACTTTTATTCACACAGCCTGAAAGGTGGCACACGCCATGTACGACAAGATCAGGGTCTTTACCGGCAACTCCAACCCCGCATTGGCACACAAGATCTGCGAAGGGTTGGGAGTGCCCCTGGGCAACGCCCGGGTCAAGACCTTTTCCGATGGCGAGGTGATGGTTGAGATCGGTGAAAACGTTCGTGGCCGTGATGTGTATGTGGTGCAGTCCACCTGCGCCCCCACCAACAACAACCTGATGGAACTGCTGGTGATGACCGATGCCCTCAAGCGTGCCTCGGCCGCCACCATCACTGCGGTGATGCCCTACTACGGCTATGCCCGCCAGGATCGCAAGGCCGCACCCCGCACCCCGATTTCGGCCAAGCTGGTGGCCGATCTGGTGACCACCGCCGGTGTGGACCGGGTGGTGACCATCGATCTGCACGCGGCCCAGATTCAGGGTTTTTTCAACATTCCGGTGGACAACCTGTACGCCGCACCGGTGATCCTCAATCATCTGAAAGAGCGTTTTGCCGGTCAGGATCTGGTGATGGTGACGCCGGATGCCGGCGGCACTGAACGTGCCCGCGCTTTTGCCAAGCGGCTTGAGTGTCCGATGGCCCTGATTGACAAGCGCCGTACCAGTCCCAATGTTGCTGAAGTGATGCACCTGATCGGCGACGTTTCTGGCAAGATCGCCATTATCCTGGATGACATGATCGATACGGCCGGCACCCTGACCCAGGCTGCCGGTGCTCTGAAGCAGAACGGCGCCGCTGCCATCTATGCCGCCGCCACCCATGGCGTGTTGTCCGGTCCGGCCATCGACCGGATCAACGGTTCGGTGATTGAGGAGGTGCTGTTGACCGACACCATTCCTCTGGGTGAGCAGGCTGAGCGTACCAGCAAGATCAAGGTGGTGAGCGTTGCCGGGCTGCTGGCTGAGGCGATCCGCAGAATTCACGACGACGAGTCGGTCAGTTCACTGTTTATCTAGATTACAATTCGTAACTACAACGTCGTGGTGCACGTAGCTAACGATGACCACGTTTGGAGGAGAGACCCCATGCAAAAGACCCAGATGAAGATTGAAGTCCGTACCAGCACCGGCAAGGGTATCAGTCGCAAACTGCGCGCTGCCGGCCGTATTCCCGGTGTTGTGTATGGCCGCGGCATGGAGCCGGTACCAGTCAGCGTGGAGCCCAAGGCATTGGCAGCAGCCATTGCCGGTGAAGGCGGCATAAACAACCTGATTACCCTGCAGGGTGGCGGCAGCCTGGACCAGACCGTGGTGATTGTGGCTGACATGCAGCGCGACCCGATCAAGCGTACCCCCGAGCATGTCGACCTGCACCAGGTCAACATGAACGAGAAGGTCCGGATCAACGTGCCGATCAGCTTTGTTGGTTCGGCAGCGGGCGTCAGGGAAGGCGGAATTCTGGACGTAATCCAGCACGGCTTGCATATTGAATGCCTGCCCAGCCAGATCCCCGGTCACATTGAGGTTGATGTTACCAATCTGTCGATCGGCCAATCTGTTCACGTTGAAGCGATTGTCTTGCCTGCCGGCGTCAAGTGCCTTGATGCTCCGACCTCTTCCGTGGTCAGTATCCACGGTAAGGCCAAAGAAGAAGCAGCTCCGGCTGAGGCCTAGGACTTTTCGAACAAGGGCCGCGGCTGCTTTAATGCGCCGTGGCCCTTGTTCATGTTCATGCCATGGAGACGCTCGTCATCGCAGGGCTCGGTAACCCCGGCCCCAAGTATCAATGGACCCGCCATAACGCGGGTTTTCTGTTTCTGGACCGGCTGGCCCATCTGCAGGGACTCTCGATCAGCCGCAAGCAGTTCGGCGGCCTGACTGCAGAATGGGAGCGTAAAGGCAAGCGTTTGGTGCTGCTCAAACCCCAGACCTTCATGAATCTTTCCGGCCGTTCGGTCATGCCGGCCCTCCAGTTCTACCAGTTGAAACCCGAGCATCTTATCGTGGTCCACGACGAGATCGACCTGCCCCTGGGGGCGGCTCGACTCAAGCAGGGCGGCGGCCATGGCGGCCAGAACGGTCTGCGCTCGATCATGGAGCAACTGGGGCAGGGCGATTTCCTGCGGCTGCGGATCGGCGTCGGGCGACCACTCTACGGCGAGGTCACCAATCATGTGCTGGGCACGTTCAGCCCGCCCGAGATGGAAGGCTTTGCCAGGGTGCTGGACGGGGCGCTGGAGATGCTTGAAACGGCGCTGGATGAGGGAGTACCCAAGGCGATGAGTCTCTATAACAACAGGAACTATCTGGAAGGATAACGGATCATGGGCTTCAACTGCGGTATCGTCGGCCTGCCCAACGTGGGCAAGTCCACCATCTTCAACGCCATCACCAGCGCCGGGGCAGAGTCGGCCAATTACCCCTTCTGCACCATCGACCCCAACGTGGGGATCGTACAGGTGCCTGATCCGCGTATCGATCAACTGTCGGCCATTGTCAAGCCGCAGAAGTGCCAGCACACCACCATCGAGTTCGTCGATATCGCCGGACTGGTCAAAGGCGCCAGCGCCGGTGAGGGATTGGGTAACCAGTTTCTGGGCCATATCCGCTCCGTGGATGCGGTGGTGCATGTGGTGCGCTGTTTTAATGACGAGAACGTGGTGCATGTGGCCGGTAAGGTCTCGCCGGCTGACGACATCGAGATCATCAATACCGAGCTGGCCCTATCCGACCTGGATACTCTGGAGAAAAAACTGCTGCGCGCCGAAAAACTGGCCCGTAGCGGCGATAAGAAGTCCAAAGACGAGGTGTCGTTCTATGAGCGGATCAAGGCGCTCCTGGAGCAGGCCAAGAAGGTGCGCGACTGCGCAGAAAACGAAGATGAGCGGATCTGGCTGCGGGACCTGCACCTGCTGACCGCCAAGCCGGTGCTGTATGTGGCCAACGTGGCTGAAGACGATCTGGAGGGCAAGCACCCCTTTGTGGCCCAGGTGCACGAAATAGCCGCAGCCGAAGGGGCCGGCGTGGTGGTGATCTGCGGCAAGATCGAGGCGGAGATCGCCGAGCTGGATGGCGATGAAAAACAGGCCTTCCTTGAGGAGATGGGTCTGGCGGAATCGGGCCTCGACCGGCTGATCCGGGCCGGTTACGACCTGCTGGGGCTGATAACCTATTTTACTGCCGGTGTGAAAGAGGTGCGGGCCTGGACCATTACCCAGGGGACCAAGGCGCCCCAGGCCGCCGGTGTGATCCACTCCGATTTTGAAAAAGGTTTCATTCGGGCCGAGGTAATCGGTTTTAATGATTACATTGCATGCAACGGCGAGTCCGGTGCCAAGGAAAAAGGACTGATGCGCCTGGAGGGCAAGGAGTATGTGGTCAAGGATGGCGACGTGATGCATTTCCGTTTCAACGTCTAGCATCGAACGGACTCCCGTGAGCACCATAGAAAAGCCGCCCAGCAGTTACGCTGGGCGGCTTTTCTATGTTCAGATTCTCGATGTTCTGGGGTCTGTTTGACAGTGAGGCTTCTTGTTTTATTGTTTTTGTGCGATCACCCTGTGTGTCTTTCCCGCTCATTGCTCTGAGAGGTGTTCATGAATACCGTGCTGTTTCAGGCCTCGCTGCAGTTTATGTCCATTCACGACATTCTGCAGTGGATTGACATGAACCGCATAACCTGCGTGGTTACCGTCAGCCTGACTGCTGAACATGAAATCATCCTGTATTGTGAACAGGGTAAGATTGTCTTTGGCACCTCGCGTAGACAAGGCGCCAGCCTTGGCGAGGCGCTGGTGAAAAGCGGTGCGCTCAAGGAGTCGGTCGCGATGCAGGCGGTGACGCAGAGCCGGGCTGCCGACATAAAAGGACCATTATTGTCTTTTTTGCTTGCATCAAGGGGAAAATAGGGTAGACTGTTAAGCATACAGGCCGTGCGCCATATTCCCTACGGAGGAGAGTACTATGCCCAAGCGTCTTGAAGTCTACAAGTGTCAACATTGCGGCAATATTGTTGAAGTTATGGTGGGCGGCGGCGCCGACATCGTCTGTTGCGGCGAGAATATGCAGCTGCAGGCTGAGAACACCGTTGATGCTGCCAAAGAAAAACATGTGCCGGTGATCGAGAAGGGTAACGGCACCATCACCGTCAAGGTGGGCAGCGTTGCCCATCCGATGGAAGAGAAACATTACATTCAGTGGATTGAGCTGATCGCCGACGGCACGGTGTATCGCCAGTTCCTGGAGCCGGGTCAGGCCCCTGAGGCTACCTTCTGTGTGACGGCCGAGAATGTCTCGGCTCGTGAGTATTGCAACCTGCATGGTCAGTGGAAGGCATAATCCGGACCAGCAACCGTTTGAGCGTATGCCAAAGGCCCCCCGGAACAATCCGGGGGGCCTTTGTGCTTTATGGCGTATGGTCAAGCAGCTCCTGGACCCCGTGCGGTGGCAGCGGCCGACTGAAGTAGAAACCCTGCAGCTGGTGGCAGCCTAGCGAAGCCAGCAAAGCGGCCTGTTCGCCGGTTTCCACCCCCTCAGCCGTCACGGTCAGTGCCAGGCCTTCGGCCAGTGAAAGTACTGAGTTGATGATGGCCAGGGCGTTTTTGTCGTTGGGCAGATGCTTGACAAAGGAACGGTCGATCTTGAGTTCGTGCAGCTGCATGCGCTGCAGGTAGTTGAGCGAGGCGAAACCGGTGCCGAAGTCGTCAAGCGAGAGCATGACACCCAGCTGCCGCAGTCGTTGCAGTGTCGTTATGGCCAGGGAGTTGTCCTGCATGACGACACTTTCGGTCAACTCCAGACAGAGGCGCTCAGGCTCGATACCGGTGGCGACGATCACCGACTCCACGATCTCCGGCAGGTCTCCGGCATGGAACTGTACCGCAGAGATGTTGACCGACAGCTGCAGCGGTGCGTCGTGCGGCTGCTGCCAGGCCATCAATTGTCTGCAAGCGGTTTCCAGCACCCAGCGGCCCACCTCGATGATCATGCCGGTCTCTTCCAGAATCGGGATGAAGTCGGTCGGCTGCACCACGGTCTGCTGGTGGTGCGGCTTCCAGCGCAGCAGGGCTTCAACCCCGCATATCTGCCAACTGCCGGCAGTGACCTTCGGTTGATAATCCAGAAAAAATTCGTTGCGCTCAAGTGCGCGATGCAGGCTTGATTCTCGCGACATCCGCTCGCGCAGGCGCTCACTGAGTCCACTTGAGTAAAACGCATACTTGTCGCTACCCAACAGCTTGGCCTGCGATAAGGCGGCGTTGGCGTGTTGCAGCAGGCTGTCCAGCGATTCACCGTCGTGTGGAAAGGCGGCGATGCCCAGACAGGCGGTGATAAACAGTTCTTCATCATGCAGTCTGAAGGGGCGGGCCAACACCTGACGCAGCTCCTGAATGCAGCCATGCACCTCGCTGCATCCGGTCAAAAGGATCACGAACTGGTCAGCCCCCAGACGTCCTACCGTGACGGTCGCAGATTCATGCTGCCGCAGCCGATCGGCGGTATCCACCAGCAACAGGTCACCGTATTCATGGCCAAAGGTCTTGTTGATCGATTTCAGGTTATCCAGGTCCAGCAGGATCACGAACAGGTCATGGGGCAGATCGCCCTGTCTGACGAAGGCATCGAACAGTTCACGCAGCTGCTGGCGCATCGGCAAGCCGGTCAGTGGGTCGCAGGAACGCAGTTGTTGCAGCTTCAAGGCGCTGTCGGTCACACTACGCTCAAGTTCTGTTTGTCGAATCCGCTGAGCGTTACTCTCGGCAATCCGTTCGTTGACTTTATCGATGACCTGCTCCAGAGAGGTGAAGTCATGGATCGGTTTGGTGATGTAGTCCCAGGCACCCTGACGCACCGTTTCGATGGCATAGCTGACCGAACCGTTGCCTGAGATGATTACCACCGGGGTGTCGGGGGCGGTCTGCCGGATGGCGGTCACCACCCCCAGACCGTCAAGCTCGGGCATCATCAGGTCGGTCAGCACCAGATCGGGCTTAAGCTTCGCAAACAGTCGCAGCCCTTCGTGGCCGCCATCTGCCTCGTGCACCTGGTAGCCGGAGTCCTGCAGGTAGGCCACAATGCTGCGACGCAGGGCAGGGTCATCATCGATGATCAGGACCGACTGAATGGCTTGTTCAGGCATGGTTACCGCCTTGGGTGATGGGGAGTCGGATCATGAAACAACAGCCCTTTCCGGGAGTTGATGCGACATTGATTAACCCTTTATGGTTTTTGGTGATGATGGCGTGGGAAACGGCCAGTCCCAGGCCGGTGCCCGATCCCACCGGTTTGGTGGTGAAGAATGGTTCGAAGACCCGCAAACGGGTCTCCTCAGGCATGCCCGGTCCACTGTCACACAGTGTCAGCAGGGCGTAGGTGCCGTCACAGCGGGTGCTGATCCGGATGACACGCTCGCCGGACCAGCCGGACAGTGCTTGGGCTGCGTTCTTGAGCAGGTTGATCAGCACCTGTTCAATCTCGGTCACGTTGATCGGTATGAGCGGGAGGTCGGAAGCGTAGTCGCGGTCGATACGTAGTTCCTGAAACTTGTGCAGCTTGCGCAGTTCGTAATCACCGCCGGCCAGTTCAAGGGAATGCTCAATCACCTCGTGCAGTGGCGTAAGCTGGTGGTTGGTGCTGTTCTGGCGGCTGAACTGCAGCATGTTGTCGATAATGCGCGAGGTGCGCCGGACAGCATCGCTGATGCTGTGCAGATAGCCGGTGATCTCACGTTCTGCCAGATAGGTCTGCAGGGTATCCAGATCAAGCCCCAATCGCTCCGCAACCTGACGGTTGGCCGTCAGGCCGGGTGTCAGCCTGCGTTGCAGGTTTTGCAGATCCTGGGCGATGATCCCCAACGGGTTGTTGATTTCGTGGGCCATGCCGGCCGCCAGTCCGCCGATCATCAGCATTTTTTCATGTTGCAGCAGGATTTCCTGGGTCCGGCGGCGCTCGGTGGAATCAACCACAAACCCGTCAAAAAGCAGCGTTTGATTGCTGTTAGCGTCACGAATGGCCCTGATATAGATGGTGCCGAAGAAATGGGTTCCGTCGCTGCGCAGAAATTCCAGATCATCCACGATCAGCGTTTCAGCGTTCTGCAATTGGCAGATACGCCGTCGCCATTGGTCGGGATCGGCGTACAATTGGCTGTTGATATCCCTGATCTCACGCATCATATGTTCGGGAGAGGAGTAGCCGAAGATGGTGGCAAAGGCGTTGTTGATGCTGGTCAGGCGACCGTCCGATGTCGACTGGAAGATGCCGATCGGCGCGTTATCGAAGATACCCCGGAAGGTGGCCTCGGCGTTTTTGAGCGCGCTGGTCTTGCGTTCTACGGTGCGGCGTAGCAGCAGGATGAATCCCGTCAACAGCAGCGAGCTGCCAACCAGCGAGATAAGCAGCAATTTCAGCCAGAACGGGATACTGAAACGGTCTGCAGGACGCAGCCAGTGGTTGATGGAGCGGAAATAGATGGAATCGGGCTGGGCCTTGAAGATCTCCAGGTGCCGGTTGATGGCGGCCACCACCTGTGGTTCGGTCTGCTGTGCAAAGGCAAAGTGGACACGGATCGGGTTGAAGATGATCGGCGTAGCCTGCACCCGGTAGGCCGCTGCACGCCGCATGGCAAACAGGCGACCCACCACCGCCGCATCCACCTTGCCCTGATCAAGGGCCTCGAAGACATCCTCGAAAGTCGGGTAGTCGACCAGCGTGACGTTAATGCCGAACTCGTCCAGGTGATTGCGCAGGTAGATGGTCTGCACGTTGTTGGGAACGACGCCGATGCGGCGTTGACGCAGGTCGAGAAAGGAGTAGATGTGGGCGTCGGGCCGGGAGTAGACCACACCCCAGTTGGTGATGACGTCTTCGGAGGAGAAGACGTACTGACTGGCCCGCTCGGGCAGCCAGGCCAGCGGCGCCATCAGATCGATCTGATGGCTGCCGAGCATCTCCAGACATCTGGCCTGGGGGCAGGAGATGTACTCGACCTGCCACCCTTCCAGCCGGGCAATTTCGTTCATCAGATCGACAAACAGCCCCTCCGGTTTACCGTTGGAGGAAACACTTGCCAGCGGCGGGTTTTGTTCCACTCCCATCCGCAGGGTAAGGTTTGCCGCATACCCATGGTTTGCGGTACAGGTCAGGAAAAGGCAACAGGCCAGGATGCACCAGGGCAGTCGGATCGGTTTGTGCAGCATCTGGCTCGGTTACCTCCTGTTGGGCTGATAGCAAACGATTACCCAAAAAGGGATGTTTCGCCCTGTTTAACGGCAGTTTAGCTAACTTTCTAATATAAAGCCGTTCTACGGAACAAGGCAAGCAGAGAATAGTAGACACCGCAGCCTTTCTTTACAGGGCTGGTGCACTCATGTATCATGCCGGCCATGAAAAACCGAATCATCAGGTTGTATCTGATACGGGAAATAGCCGGCATCTTTCTGCTGGGTCTGACCATCTTCACCCTGGTGCTGCTGATGGGACGGATGGTGAAGCTGATGGAGATGGTGGTGGCCAACGGGGTGCCGCTCCCCGATGTGCTGCGCCTGATCGGCTACCTGTTGCCCTCTTTTCTGGTGCTTACCATCCCGATGGCCTTGTTGCTGGCTGTATTGCTGGCCTTCGGGCGGCTCTCCGCCGACAATGAGATCACCATCTTCAAGTCCAGTGGCCTCAGTCTGGCAGCCCTGCTGCCGCCGGTGCTGACCTGTGCCCTGGCCGCCTGTCTGCTGACCCTGTTTGTCAGCCTGGTGGCGGTGCCGTGGGGCAACACCGGTTTCAAGCAATTTTCGCTGGAAATCGCCCGCACCTACTCGGCTGCCGCCATCAAGGAACGGATTTTCCGCGATGACCTGCCCGGTATTGTTATGTATGTGGATCAGTACGATGAACAGACCCACCAGATGAGCCGGGTCATGATCCAGGATGAGCGGGACCCGGCACGCCCCTTAACCATCTTCGCCCGTAACGGCGTGGTCGACAGCGACGAGAAGACCGGCAGTATGCGGTTCCTTTTGCGCGAAGGCAGCATCCATACCCAGGACAGCAAGGGGGGCTACCGTCTGATCGGCTTTAGCGACTATCTGCTGACCACCGAACTGACCAAGACCGGGCCGCTGGTTCGCTCCGAACAGGACTTGAGGGTGGGGGAGCTGCTGCAGGTAGCCCGTTCGCCAGTGAGTACAGTACAGCGTCGCAACAAGGCGCTGGCAGAGCTGCACAGCCGTTTTGCCTTCCCGGTGGCGGCCCTGGTGTTCGCCATCCTTGCGCTGCCGCTGGGGATATCCAACCGCCGTTCCGGCAAAGGGGCCGGCTTCACGGCCAGCATCCTGGTGTTGCTGGTCTACTACGTGCTGCTTTCCTTCCTGCGCACTCTGGCCGAAAAAGGCAGTTTCCCGCCGGCTCTGGCGCTCTGGCTACCCAACCTGCTGTTTCTGGTCGGCGGTTTGGGCTTGTTCCGTCTTGCGGTGCAGGAACGGTCGCTGCGTGATCTGCTGCTGCCAAGCAGGAGGGCTGCCTGATGAGCATCGTCAGCGGCTACATTGCCACCGCCTGGCTGCGGATGCTGCTGCTCTGTCAGACCGGTTTTCTGGCCATCTATCTGATCCTCGACTTCATGGAGAAGTTCGGTCGCTTTATGCGTCATGGCGCCTCACCCTGGGCCATCGCGCAGTTTTTCCTGTTCAAGCTGCCGGAGATGATCGGCCAGAGCATGCCCTTTGCCGTGTTGATGGCCACCCTGCTGACCTTGGGCATGCTGTCCCGCAGCAGTGAGTTGACTGCCCTGCGCAGCTGCGGCATGAGTCTGCCGCGCATCGTCATGCCCTTGCTGGTCTTGGGGCTGGGCTGCAGCGTGTTGTTGCTGTTCAATGCCGAGCTGCTGGTGCCCCATGGTTACAAACGGATGGAGTACGTCGACAAGGTGCTGATCAGAAAGCAGGATCGCAGTACGGTCTTCCGGCTGAATAATATCTGGTTCCGTTCCAATAACCTGCTGTTGCAGGCCAAGGTGTTCGACCCCGCGGCGGTGGTGCTGAAGGGGGTTACGGTCTGGGAGGTGTCGCGGCTGATGGAGCCGCTGCGGCGGCTGGATGCCGAGCGGGCGGTATATGGCCAGGCCGGCTGGCAGCTGGAGCAGGTCAAGATCCGTTCCTTTGGCAACGGCTCCCGTCAGGTGCAGCGGGTGGAGCGACTGCCGTTGGAGCTGAACCTGAAGGTGGAGGACCTGCGGATACTGGACAACAAGGCCGATAACCTGAGTTTCCGTGAGCTGCGCCAGTATGCCACCAGCCTGCAGAACGGCGGCTACAAGGCCGACCGCTACCTGACCATGATGCATGCCAAGCTGGCCTTGCCCTTTGGGGCCCTGGTGATGGTGGTGCTGGGCATCCCGTTTGCGCTGAAGACCGGCCGTACTGCCGGGGTAGCGAAGGGCGTTGCCATCGGCGTTGCTTTGGGCTTTGCCTACTTCATCATCAACACCGCCGTCCAGTCCTACGGCCGCAGCGGTGTGCTGCCGCCGCTGGTGGCGGCCTGGGGCGCTAACCTGATCTTCGTGCTGTCAGGCATCTGGCTGGCCATGACGGTCAAGCAGCAGTAGCAGCGCCGGCAGAAACAGCAGGAAGGCCAGCACAATGGCGGCCATGCCCAGCGACATGACGGCGCCGATGGAAAACACCCCCTGGTGGCGGGCCACCATCAGGGCGCCGAAGCTGAACAGGATAGTAAGCGCATTCAGCAAGACCCCTCGGCCGGCGCTGCTGGTGGCCACCTGCACCGGCGATTCTTCCCCCCGCCGGTGGCGGCTGATGATGTAGATGGCCGAGTCGATCCCCACCCCCAGCAAGAGCGGCATGACGATGATGTTGGCCACGTTGAATTTTAGCCCGCACAGCCACATCCCCCCCACCATCAGCAGCAGACCAACCACCAGCGGCGCGATTCCCAGCAGGGTCGAGCGCAGGCTGCGGAATGCCGCCAGCATGATCAGCACCACCCCGCATAAGGCGTACAGAAAGGCCTGCAGGTAGGATTGCTTGAGGATCTTGAACGATTCGTAGACGCTGACCGGCTCACCGGTGGCATGGGGATCAACGCTCTTGATCTGGGTTACAAACGCGGCCAGCGGCTGTTCGTTGAAGATCTCTTCCTTGGGGGCGATCTGCAACAGCAGACGTCCGTCCTTGCCGATGAAACGCCGCTTCAGTACCTCGGGGATGTCTGCTTCGCTCACCTGTCGTGCCTGCAGGCTCTCCTTCAGCAGGCTCAGTTTTTCCGGCAGCGGGGCAAACATCCGTTCCTGCATCTCGCGCAACATGGCCAGGGCGTTGCCGTCTTTCTCCTGTTCCAGTCCGGCGAAGAAGCGGTCCAGGGTTGCGGAAAAGGAGGCTGCTGGCCCGGCCTCCGGCAGGTTTTGCTGTTCCAGGCGCTTGACGAGTAAGGCCACCCGTTCGTGGAATCGTTCAAAGACCCCCGGCAGTTCCAACACCTGCAGGTTTTCCTGATAGGGTACCGGGTTCACCGAAGCCATGATCTGTCTGATCCGGGCAAGCGCTGCCAGTTTTTCCGTTTGTTGATCCGGCACCAGGGCCGGCAGGCTGACCACATGATCCACGCTGGGTAATGCCTCAAACTGTCTGGTCAGCTTGAGTGCCTGATCACGGTCCTGTGCCATGGACACCCCGAAGTAGCCGGAGTTTTCTTTGCTGCGCATCAGCTGGTAGGCGTAGCGCACCGATTCAAGGTCTTTGGCCTGCAGGTTGAGCAGGTTGAAGTCGAACGGGACGCGGGGCAGTGCGGCTAGGCCGGCCAGCGCCAGCAGGGCGGTGGCGGTCACAATCAGGCGGGGGTGTCTGAACAGCTCGGTGAGGCGTGGACCTGTGGAGTTAGTCTGGTGCTTCGTGTTCTGTGTGGTCTGCCCCCTGTGTACAAGCACCAGCATGGCCGGCAGCACGGTGAAGGTGGCCAGGAAGCAGACCCCCACCCCGACGGCGGCAATCAGCCCCAGCTCGGCGATCCCTCGGAAGTCGGTTAACAGAAAGGTCAGGAAGGCCAGGGCGGTGGTGGCAAAGGCCAGCAGGATCGGACGCAGGTTTGAGCGGAGGCTTTCCTGCAGCGCCGCTTCAAAGTCGTGATCCTGCAGCAGCTCCTGGTGGCGCAGCACCACCTGAATGCCGTACTCCACCCCCAACCCCAGCAGCATGACCGCAAAGGCCATTGAGAGGATGTTTAAGTGCCCCACCAGCAGGGTGGCCAGGCCGAAGGCAACGGCAATGGCGCATACGAGCGCCACCATGGCGGCCAGCATGGTGCGCAGCCCGCGGAAGGCGAACAGCAGCAGCAGGGCGGTCAGTACCAGTGACAGGATCGAGGCCAGCTTCATATCCCGCATGCTGGTGGCCATCTCTTCATATTCCAGCACCGGTACGCCGGTGATGCCGGCTGTTATCCCCTTGAACTCGGAGAGTTGACGCAGGGCAGCCAGTTCGTGGCGTATTTTTTCGATCGCCTTCTCAGCCGGTACAAAGCTGCCCGCCTGTTTTACGGGGCGGATAGCGATTACTTGCTGTTTGCCGGCACGTTCCAGGGCCGATGGCGTGCCGTCGACGCTGCCGGAGAACAGGGCATCCATGGAGAGGGTGGCGTTTTTGCCGTCGAAGCCGTCAAACCCCTTCCCGAGGGTGGTGAGCATAAAGGACAGCTGTTGCAGTTTGGCCGGGGAGGGCTGTTGCAGGTAGTCGTCGATCTGATCGGTCAGGCTGCTGAAGAGGGTCTTGATCGACGGGTCGCCCGCCAGGTGCTGCAGCACCGGGGCAGCCAGTTCGATGGTCTGTGCCAGCTGCTGCAGCTGTTCCAGCGGCATGAACAGCAGGCCGTTCTGTCGGAAGTAGGGCAGTCCGCCCGGATAGAGTACCTCCACGAACAGACGCGGCTCCTGGGATAGTCGTGCATAGAGCCGGTCACAGAAGCGGCTGGTCAGGGCCGGTTCGGCGGATTCCACCACAATGGCGATCTCTTCCTGGTCGCCAAAGCCGGCCCGATAGGCCTGATAATCCATTTGGAACGGGGCATGCTTGGGCATCAGGTCGTCGCGGCCGGTCAGAAATTTCAGATTGGTGGCCGTGTAGACCACCGCTATGGTTGAAAGCAGCAGGGCAATCGCCAGTACAGACCAGGGATGACGGATGATGGCGTTGAACAGACGGTTGGTGGCGGTTGGCGCATGCATGCGGGGGACTCCTCGGGCTCGGATAGCATGTTGTGCTTACCGTGCCGGGCCGTAAAAGTCAATCGTACGGGGCGCTTCACAAAGGGGAGGGTATGGGGTAAGCTGCAGGCCGAGTTTATGAGTCACAAAGAGGCACACTATGAAGATCGTCTGTCTGCTGGGATCGCCCCGCAAAGAGGGTAACAGCGCCACCGTGGTGGCCCGTCTGACACAAAAGGCCCAGGCATTAGGGGCCGAGGTGGAGACTATTTACCTGAATGGCCTGCAGTACCGCGGCTGCCAGGCCTGCTACGCCTGCAAAAACGGCTCGGAGGTCTGTGTGCTGAAGGACGATCTGGCCCCGGTGCTGGAGGCCGTGCGGACGGCCGATGCCCTGGTGCTGGCCTCGGCGGTCTACTACGGTGATGTCAGCGCCCAATTGAAGACCTTTATCGACCGCAGTTTTTGTTTTCTCAAGCCCGAATACTACGCCCGGCCTGACTGCAGCCGTCTGGAACCGGGCAAGGGGCTGGCCATGATCCTGATCCAGGGCCACCCGGATGAGCAGTCCTTTGCCGACATCTTCGAGCGCTACAACTTTTTCTTCACCTGGTACGGCTACCGCCCCGGTCATCTGCTGCGCGGTATCGGCATCTCCGAGCGCAGTGATGTCACCAAGCGGGACTACCTGATGGAGGGGGCCGACCGAATCGCCGAACAGCTGGTGGCTGGTCGGTAGCGCTTGGCGCAATCGGTGGTATGGTTGCAGGGGGCCCGTTGTGCCCGAGACTGCACAGGAGGAAGAGCCATGCAAACGTTCGTGATCGGTCTGATCGGCCTGCTGCTGAGCTGCTGTCTGACAGGAGGAGTCTGGGCTGCTGAGGTGGTCGACGTGCCGCTGAATGCCACCCGTTTGGTGACCACCGGAGGTCATCCGGCCGGGTTACCCTCGTTCTTCGGTCCCGGCGATTACTCCTGCGCGATCTTCAGATTCACCGGGCTGGCGCCGGGACAGCGTTACGAGGCCACCCTGAGCTACGAATCAGGCACCGACATCGGCTACGGCCACTCCTGGGTGGACGGCAACCCCTTTGGCAGGGACTACTGGTCCTTTACCGGCATCGGCACCGGTACCGGCAGCGGACCGCGCCGGGAAGATCACAAGAAATTTCTGTTTACCGTCGATCCTCAAAGCAGTTCCCGGGCGCTGTATATCGTCTTCAGCAGTAACCGGCCGATGCCGCTCAAGGTCGCGTTGCAACGACCCAGCGGGGTCACCAAAGATACACAGGATCGCTACGGCTATTATTACGTGACCGATTTCGACGCCGATCGTACGGCGCCCTTTCTGCTCACGCGGTGAAACCATGACCAACAGCACCATCTGGCATACGCTCAGATCCGACGAAGTGCTTCAACAGTTAGGCGTTGTGCCCGGACAGGGGCTTGCTGCGGCCGTTGCCACAGAACGGCTGCGCCAGTTCGGCCCCAATTCGTTGCAGGAACAGGGGGGGCGATCGGCGTGGAAGATCCTCTGGGAACAGATCACCTCCACCATGGCCTTGATCCTGACCGCCGCCGCCGTCCTGTCGTGGCTGGTCGGTTCCTTCAAGGATAGCGTTACCATCCTGGCGATTGTGGTCTTGTTCGCCCTGCTGGGATTTGTGCAGGATTATCGTGCCGAACGGGCCATGGCGGCCTTGAAGCGTTTGGCTGTGCCGCTGGTGCGGGTGCGACGGGACAGCCAGGTGCTGGAGCTGCCGGCCGTGGAGCTGGTGCCGGGCGATATTGTCTTGTTGGAGGCCGGCAGCGTGGTGCCTGCCGATTGCCGGTTGATAGAGGCTCACGTCCTGCGTGTGCAGGAGTCGCTCCTGACCGGCGAGTCGGAGGCAGTGGAAAAACAGACCGCCCCGCTTGCGGAACCGGACCTGCCGGCCGGTGACCGCCGCAACTTGCTGTACATGGGCACCTTGGTGGTGGCCGGCCGGGCCGAGGCGGTGGTTGTCACCACCGGTATGGCAACCGAATTGGGACGGATCGCTACCCTGCTGCAGCAGGTGGGGCAGGAGTGGACCCCGCTGCAGAGGCGGCTGGACCGTCTGGGCAAGGTGCTGGCGCTGGTCGCCGTTGCCGTGGCAACGGTGATCTTCGCTGTCGGCCTGTTGCGGGGGGAGGCCATCAAGCAGATGCTGATGCTGTCGGTCAGCGTGGCGGTGGCGGCCATCCCCGAGGGGTTGCCGGCGGTGGTCACCATCACCCTGGCCCTGGGTGCCCAGCGGATGCTGCGTCGCCGCGCCCTGATCAGGCGACTGCCCGCCGTGGAGACCCTCGGCTCGGTGACGGTGATCTGCAGCGACAAGACCGGCACCCTGACCGAAAACCGGATGACCGTTACCGAACTGGTGTCTGCTGCAGGGGCGGTGCACGGTAACAGCGCGGCCGGCACTGAACAGCAGCAGGTGCTGCTGGCCCTGGGAACCCTCTGCAACGATGCGCAGCTGACGCTCGCCAGTGATGGCCGGCAGGAAGTACTGGGGGATCCCACCGAAGGGGCGCTGGTGGTTGCGGCAGCGAAAAGCGGCCTGTTCCGCCAGCAGCTGGAACAGGCGTTGCCGCGTATCGCCGAGATCCCCTTTGATTCGGTCAGCAAGCGGATGATTACGGTGCATCGCCTGTCGGAGGGGGCCGGGGCCTTTTTGCCGACACTGCCCCTGGTGACCGGCGGTACGCTGCTGGCTGCCAAGGGGGCCCTGGACAGTATTCTGCCGATCTGTAGCGACCTGTTGCTGGACGGGATGGCAGCACTGACCGACCAACATCGACAGGCCCTGCAGCAGGCGGCCGACCAGTATGCCGACCAGGGGCAACGGGTGCTGGCGCTGGCGGTGCGGCTGATGCAGGCGGGCGATGACGACCGCCTGGAGTCGCTGCAGCAGCAGTTCTGTCTGGTGGGCTTAAGCGTGATGAGCGATCCCCCTCGCACGGAGGCGGCGGAGGCGGTGGCCCGGTGCCTGACGGCCGGCATCCGGCCGGTGATGATTACCGGCGACCACCCGTTGACCGCCCGGGCCATCGCCCGTCAGGTGGGGATTGACGATGCTTCGGGGGCGCTGACCGGCCAGGAGCTGGACCTGCTGAGTGGTGAGGAGTTCGACGCCGCGGTAAGCCGGGTCTCGGTCTATGCCCGGGTGGCGCCGGAGCACAAGCTTAAAATAGTGGATGCCATCCAGCGTCAGGGTGGGGTGGCGGCCATGACCGGCGACGGGGTCAACGACGCGCCGGCCCTCAAAAAGGCCAATGTGGGGGTGGCCATGGGCAAGGTGGGCACTGATGTGGCCCGTGAGGCTGCCGACATGGTCTTGCTGGATGATAATTTTGCCACCATTGTGGCGGCGGTGGAGGAAGGCCGCACCATCTACGACAACATCCGCAAGTTTGTGATCTTCTCCGTGGCCGGCAATACCGGCAAGATCCTGGCGGTGCTGCTGTTGCCGTTCATCGGCATGTCGATGCCGCTGACACCGCTGCAGCTGTTGTGGCTGAACCTGCTGACCGACGGTCTGCTGGGGTTGGGCATGGGGGTCGAACGGCCGGAGCCGGATGTGATGCAGCGGCCGCCGATCCGTTCCGACAGCCAGATATTCGACCGCTCAGCGCTGCAGTACGTGCTGGTTACCGGCGGCTTGATCGGCGGTTCCTGTATGGCGGTGGCCTGGTTGACCTGGCAGTCCGGCGGACCCTGGCAGACCGTGCTGTTCGTCTCGCTTGCCCTGGCCCAGGTGGCCCAGGCCATGTCGCTGCGTTCCTTCAGGAACTCCTTCGTCAGTATGGGCCTGTTCACCAATCCCTGGCTGTTGATGACGGCGGCCAGCGTACTGCTGTTGCAGGCCGCTGCAGTCTATCTCCCGCCCTTGCAGGGGTTCTTCAGTACAATTGCCCTGACCGGCAACCTGTTGTGGCTGGTGTTGCTACCGGCAGTGGCGGTGTTTGTGTTGCTGGAAATGGAAAAACGGGGCCGGCGCAGGCGGGAGCGGCATGCTGCCTAAGCTGAGGAGGAGCGGGCACCCCTGCAGGGTGCCCGTTTTTTTACCCTGACGGTCTAGTTGGGCAGCGCCGGCAGTTCGATGCCGGCCATCTTCTGCACCATTCTCACCACCTGACAACTGTAGCCGAATTCGTTGTCGTACCAGACGTAGAGTACGCAGCGATTGCCCTGCACGATGGTGGCCAGGGAATCGACCACCCCGGCTGCCCGCGAACCGACAAAGTCGCTGGAGACCACCTCGGGCGAGACCACATACTCGATCTGGTTCTGGAGCGGCGAATTGAGCGAGCAGTCCCGCAGATACTGGTTCAGCTCCTTGACGTTGGTTTCCTGTCCCAGTCCCAGGTTGAGGATCGCCAGCGAGACGTTGGGGGTCGGCACCCGGATGGCGTTGCCGGTCAGTTTGCCGGCCAATTCCGGAATCACCTTGGCCACCGCCTTGGCGGCGCCGGTCTCGGTGATCACCATGTTCAGCACCGCACTGCGGCCCCGGCGCGAACCCTTGTGGTAGTTGTCGATCAGGTTCTGGTCGTTGGTGTAGGAGTGGCAGGTCTCCACATGGCCATGCTGGATGCCGAAGCGATCGTAGACCGCCTTCAGTACCGGCACAATCGCGTTGGTGGTGCAGCTGGCGGCTGAGAAGATGGTCTCATTGGCGGTGATCAGCTCGTTGTTGACCCCGGCCACCACGTTGGGGATATCGCCCTTGCCCGGTGCGGTCAGGATCACTTTGGCGACCCCCTTTGCCTGCAGGTGGCGGGAGAGCCCTTCGCGGTCGCGCCATTTGCCGGTGTTGTCGATCACAATGGCGTTGCTGATACCGTAGGCGCTGTAATCCACCTGTTCCGGGGCATCGGCATAGATGATCCGGATCATGTTGCCGTTGGCGATGATGGCGTTTTCTTCTTCATCCACGGTGATAATGCCGTTGAACTGGCCATGGATCGAGTCGCGCCGCAGTAGACTGGCCCGTTTCATCAGGTCGTCGGCGCTGCCCTTGCGCACCACGGCTGCCCGCAGCCGCAGCTTGTCGCCGCTGCCTGATTTTTCGACCAACAGGCGGGCCAGCAGACGGCCGATCCGGCCAAAGCCGTACAGCACGATATCCTGGGGGGCGCTGATGATCGCCTGGCGGCCGGTGTTGATGCCGGCCAGCTCGCTGCGCAGGTAGTCGATCAGCGAGCTGAAGGCGGTCTGGTTCTGGAAGCCGACCGCCAGCTTGCCGATGTCGATCCGGGCCGGAGCCGGGTCCAGCCGGCAGAGCGCCTCCACCACCGGCAGGGTCTTGTGGGCGGAGAGCTCGCTGTCGATAATCAGGCGGGCGAAACGGTGGGCCTTGAGGATGTCGATGGTGGTGCTGTGTACCACGGAGCGACCGTACACGGTGCAGACGATGTTCCGTTCACGGTAGAGCTGGCCCAAAAGCGGCAGCATCTGCTCGGCAGCCTCTTCCAGGCCCTGCCATTCCTTGAGATGGGTTTCCTGTTTGTTCTTCATGGTTATTCCCCCTCCGGATGTTAGGCTGCTACATTTCACGATTTGCTGAGGCCTGTCAAGGGCCGCAGATACTTTTTGTATTATTTGCTTGCTATTCGCTGAAACATCCAATAGAGTTACAAAATTGTTTTCGCCTCATTTCTTCGCTGCCCGACCCCCTTCTGCATCCCGGTTAACTCCCCGATTTGTGCAGCACCGCGTTTGGTTTGCGACGAAGTGGTACCCTTCGTTGTTGCATCGAGATCGGTACCTGAGTACTGCCGGCCATCCGTGGTGGTGTCGCTACCCCTTTCCGGGACAGTGGTTGTCCCGACGCGCCCATTCACACACCCTCTAACTCGATTTGGCACACCGGAGTGCGACCCGGCAGGTTTCCGCTCGCGTCGAATCAGGAGAATTTCATGCTGTTTACTGAACTCAATCTGCACCCGTCCATTCAGAAGGCGATTAGCGCCTGCGGTTACACCGAGGTCACCCCGATCCAGGCCGAGGCCATTCCGCTGGCCCAGGCCGGCCGCGACCTGATTGCCTCGGCTCAGACCGGCACCGGCAAGACCGCCGCCTTTATCCTGCCGGCCCTGGAGCGCCTGGCCAAGCCCGGCCCTGCCGGTCATGGCCCCCGGGTGCTGGTGCTGACCCCCACCCGCGAACTGGCCGTACAGGTGGCCGACTCCGTGGCCCGCTATGGCCGTATGCTCCGTTTCCGTTACGGCACCATCATGGGTGGCGTACCCTATCCTGAGCAGTTGCGGATGCTGCGTCAGCCGGTGGACCTGATCGTGGCCACCCCGGGGCGGTTGATCGACCACCTGGAGCGGGGACGGCTGGACCTGTCCCGCGTGGAGCTGTTGGTGCTGGACGAGGCCGACCGGATGCTGGACATGGGCTTCACCGACGCCGTTGACCAGATCGCTGCAGCCACCCCTAAAGGCCGTCAGACCCTGCTGTTCACCGCCACCATGGACGATCCGATGGCGCGGCTGGCCCAGCGGCTTTTGACCGAGCCGGAGCGGATCGCCATCGCCACCCCCAAGACCGCCAACCTGCAGATCGAGCAGCGGCTGCACGTGACCGACAACCTGGGACACAAGTACCGCTTGCTGCACCATCTGCTGGAGGATCCCGGTATCACCCAGGCGATCATCTTCTCCGCCACCAAGCGGGATGCCGACAGCCTGGCCCAGGAGCTGTACCAGCAGGGCCATGCCGCCGCAGCCCTGCATGGCGATATGACCCAGGGGGCGAGAACCCGCACCCTGACCAACCTGCGCCGTGGCCGGGTCAAGCTGCTGGTGGCCACCGATGTGGCAGCCCGCGGTCTGGACATCAACGGCATCAGCCATGTGATCAACTTTGACCTGCCCAAGGCGGCCGAAGACTACGTGCACCGTATCGGCCGCACCGGCCGGGCCGGCGCCACCGGCATCGCCATCTCCTTTGCATCGCCGGCCGAAGCTGCCTATCTGCAGCGGATCGAGCGCTACACCGGCCAGAAGGTGCCGGTGCACACCATCCCCGGCCTGGAACCCTCCAGCTCGATGCCTTCCGGTAACCGTGGCGCTGGTGCTAAAGGGCGGCGTCCTTTTGTGCCGGGCGGCCAACGCCGCCAGGGTGGCGCGCCTAAGGCAGCGGGTGGTTATCAGCAGCGCAGCCGCACCCAACGCTAATCCTCGCCCACTGTCATGACGCACGAACGCCCCGCCCCGGATGAACCGGAGCGGGGCGTTCGCGTGCACAATGCTGAAAAGGATGAGGCTAAGCCATCACAACAACCAGGTCCTCTTTTTCCACCTTATCGCCTTCCTTGAACTTGACCTCAGCCACCTTGCCGTCAGCCTTGGCCTTGATGTTGGTCTCCATCTTCATGGCCTCGGTTACCAGCAGCACGTCGCCGGCCTTGACCTGGTCGCCGGCCTTGACGTTGACCTTGAAGACCTTGCCCGGCATCGGCGCGCCGATATGGCTGGGGTTGCCCTTGTCGGCCTTTTCACGGAAGGCGTCGCTGTTCTGCACCGACTGGTCCCGCACCACCACGGCCCGGTTGTTGCCGTTCAGCTCGAAGTAGACCTCGCGGGTGCCGTCTTCCTGCAGCTTGCCGACGGCGTTCAGCTTGATGATCAGGGTCTTGCCGGCCTCGATGTCCAGCGAGGTCTCCTGTCCCGGCTCCAGGCCGTAGAAGAAGATCGGGGTCGGGATCACCGAAGTGTCGGAGTATTCCTGACGGTGCTTGTCGAACTCCGGGTAGACGTTGGGGTAGAGGATGTGGGAGATCAAGGCCTTGTCGTCTATCTTATGGCCAAGTTTTTCTTCAAGCTTGAGGCGCTCCTCGTCAAAGTCAGCCGGCTCCAGCAGTTCGCCGGGGCGGCAGGTGATCGGCTGTTGCCCTTTCAACACGATCTTCTGCAGTTCTTCCGGCCAGCCCTGGTAGGGTTGCCCCAGCATCCCCTTGAACATGCCCACCACCGATTCGGGGAAGGCCAGGTCTTCTTTGGTGGTGAAGACATCGGCCGGCTGCAGGTTGTTTTTGACCAGGAACATGGCCATGTCGCCCACCACCTTGGAGGAGGGGGTCACCTTGACGATGTCGCCGAACATCAGGTTGACCTGGTGGTACATCTCCTTGCACTCTTCCCAGCGATCCAAAAGTCCTAAGCCCGCCACTTGCGGCTTGTAGTTGGAGTACTGGCCGCCGGGAATCTCGTGGTGGTAGACCTCGGCGGTGCCGGATTTGAGGCCCGATTCGAAGGGAGCGTAGTAGTCCCGCACGGTTTCCCAGTAGTTGGCCAGCTGTTGCAGGCCGGCACTGTTCAGCTGCGGGTCGCGCTCGGTCCGCTCCAGTGCCGCCACCAGGGCGTTCAGGTTGGGCTGGGCGGTCAGACCCGACAGGGAGGAAAGTGAGGCATCGACAATGTCCACCCCGGCCTCGGCCGCCATCAGCAGCATGGCGCCGGCGTTACTGGAGGTGTCGTGGGTGTGCAGGTGCACCGGGATACCGATGTTCTCTTTCAGTGCCTTGACCAGCTTGTAGCCGGCCATCGGCTTTAAGAGACCGGCCATATCCTTGATGGCCAGGATGTGGGCGCCCATCTTTTCCAGTTCCTTGGCCATGTTCACGTAATATTCCAGCGGATACTTGTCCCGCTTGGGATCGGTGATGTCGCCGGTGTAGCAGATGGCGGCCTCGCAGATCTTGCCGCTCTTGCGTACCGCCTCCATGGCCACCTGCATGCCGGTGGTCCAGTTCAGCGAGTCAAAGACCCGGAAGATATCCACCCCGGAGTTGGCGGCCTCTTCCACGAACTTCTGCACCACGTTGTCCGGGTAGTTGGTGTAGCCCACGGCGTTACTGCCGCGCAACAGCATCTGGAACAGGATGTTGGGAATCGCTTCGGACAGCTTGTGCAGCCGCTGCCAAGGGCACTCTTTCAGGAAGCGCATCGAGACGTCAAAGGTGGCGCCGCCCCAGCATTCCAGGGAGAACAGGTCGGCCCCCAGATAGGAGGTGGGCTCGGCGATCTTCAGCAGGTCGTGGCTGCGTACCCTGGTGGCCAGCAGTGACTGGTGGGCATCCCGCATGGTGGTATCGGTGATCAGCAGTTTCTTCTGCTCCAGGATCCACTTGGAGAGCCCCTCGGCCCCCAGCTTCATGAACAGGTCGCGGGAGCCGGAGGGACGGGGCTGGGTGTAGTCGATTTCGGGAACCCTGGCCTCGATCAGATCGGCTGATTTGAGTGGTTTGGCGATGCCCGGTGAGCCGTTGACGATCACGTCTCCCAGGAAGGAGAGTACCTTGCTGGCCCGGTCTTTTTTCTCGCTGAACTTGAGCAGTTCAGGGTGTTTGTCGATGAAGGAGGTGTCGCACTTGCCGTGCAGGAACACCGGGTGGGTGATCACGTTTTCCAGGAAACCGATGTTGGTCTTGACCCCCCGTACCCGGAACTCCTGCAGGGCGCGGTGCATGATCGAGGCGGCATCCTTAAAGGTCAGGCCCCAGGAACTGACCTTGACCAGCAGCGAGTCGTAGTGGGGGGTGATTTTGGCGCCGGTGAAGGCGTTGCCGGCATCAAGACGGATACCGGCCCCGGCAGCTGAACGGTAGGTGGTAAGGGTGCCGAAATCCGGGGCGAAGTTGTTGGCCGGGTCCTCGGTGGTGATCCGGCACTGGATGGCGTAGCCGCGCATATCGATGGACGACTGTGAGGGGATGTTGATCTCCGGGTCGGACATCTTGTAACCCTGGGCGATCAGGATCTGGTTCTGCACCAGGTTGCGACCGGTAATCATCTCGGTGACGGTGTGCTCTACCTGGATGCGTGGGTTCATCTCGATAAAATAGAAAGCCCCCTCCTGATCCACCAGAAATTCAACGGTGCCGGCGTTGCGATACTTGACCAGCCCGGATATCTTCAGGGCCGCGGTGCAGATCTCCTCCCGCTGCTGCTGGGTCAGACAGAGTGACGGCGCAAACTCAACCACCTTCTGGTGGCGGCGCTGGATTGAACAATCCCGCTCGAAGAAGTGCACCAGGTTGCCGTAGTTATCACCCAGCACCTGTACCTCGATATGCTTGGGGTTCTCGATGTAGCGCTCCAGAAAGACGGTCGGGTTGCCGAAGGCCGCCTTGGCCTCGCTGCGGGCCGCCACCAGTCCTTCGGTCAGCTCCTTCTTGTTGCGGGCCACCCGCATACCGCGTCCGCCGCCGCCGGCAGCCGCCTTGATGATGATCGGGTAGCCGTGTTCCTTGGCAAATTTCAGGGCCTCTTCTTCCTTCTCGATCGGGTCCTCGGTGCCGGGCACCACCGGTACACCGGCGGCGACGGCCGCCTTGCGGCCGGCCACCTTGTCGCCCAGGGCCCGCTGCATCTCGGCCGTCGGGCCGATGAAGGCGATGCCGGCCGCCTCACACTTCTCGGCAAATTCTGCATTTTCAGCCAGGAAACCGTAGCCGGGGTGTATTGCGTCCACGTCGGCCTTCAGCGCCAGGGCGATGATCTCGTCGATACCCAGGTAGGCGTCGATCGGGGCCTTGCCCTTGCCGATCAGGTAGGCCTCGTCGGCCTTGTAGCGGTGCAGGGAGAGCTTGTCCTCTTCCGAGTAGAGGGCCACGGTGCTGATCCCCAGTTCGGTACAGGCCCGGAAGATGCGTATGGCGATCTCGCCGCGGTTGGCGGCCATCACTTTTCTGAACTTGTTGACTTTTTTCATCTGACTGCCTCCTGAAAGTTCGATTAGATCGAAAGTAAGATTGAAAATTTTTAGCGAAGCTTAAAAAATTTAGTTATTTTGTATACTTATGATGTTTACGGTGGCGGCACTTAACCAGAAACAGGTGGTGATGTCAAGAGTAAATGTGTGACCTGTAAACGGAGGCTGCAGGTCTCGGTGTGGACGCTGGTTTTCGTATACACAGCATATTCGGCATGTCGTTGTGGCTTTTTTTTTGCTATCGTGAGGCCAGTCAAAGTGGTGATGGAGGTGGATTTTGCATACGACAGCCAACTGGAGGCGATATTTCTTCTTTGTTCTGGCGGCCGGCGCCTTCCTGCCGGTGGTTACGGCGCCGATGGCCCTGGGGGCCGGCATCGGCGTCGGCCTGCTGTTGGGCAACCCCTGGAAGGTGCAGACGTCACGCTGGAGCCGTCTGCTGTTGCAGGGATCGGTGGTGGGGCTCGGTTTCGGCGTGCCGATTCAGGAAGTGATCACAACTGGCCGTGATGCCTTTGTCTACACCGCAATCAGCATCAGTCTGACCATGCTGTTGGGCCTTGCCTTGGGCAGGCTGTTGGGTACCAGCTCCCGCACCTCGACCCTGATCTCGTTTGGCACCGCCATCTGCGGCGGCAGCGCCATCGCCGCCATGGCGCCGGTGATCAAGGCCGAGCCGGAGGAAACAGGTGTGGCGCTGGCCACGATCTTTACCCTCAATGCGTTGGCGTTGCTGGTCTTTCCGCCGCTGGGGCAGCTGTTGGGGATGGGTGAGCGGCAGTTCGGGCTCTGGTCGGCGATTGCGATTCACGACACCAGCAGCGTGGTGGGCGCTGCAGCGGCTTTTGGCGGAGCGGCGCTGACCATTGCCACCACGGTAAAGCTGACCCGCATGCTCTGGATCATGCCGGTGGCGTTGGGGGTGGCGCTGGTGACTCGCTCTGAAGGCAGGGCGGCGTTCCCCTATTTTATCCTCGGGTTTTTGGCAGCAGCTGCGCTGCGCAGCCTGCTGCCCCAGTACCTGCCGCTTTGGCAGGCGGGCCAGACTGTGGCCCGGCAAGCGTTGGTGGTGACGCTGTTTCTGATCGGCAGCGGCCTGACCCGCGAGGTGCTGGCCAAGACCGGCCTGCGTCCCCTGTTGCAGGCCTCGCTGTTATGGGTGGTTGTCTCACTGGCGTCTGCCGCAGCCATTTTTGCCGGCGTGATGGCCTAAAACACCCCCCTGCGCCGTCATGGGGCAGGGGGGTGTCAGGCCAGTGTGGCGCTAAGCGGTATATTCGTCGGCATACTTGACCAGGTTGGGCAGGTCCGGTTTGGTCAGGATCTTTTGTGCCCCCAGCGACTCCCATTTACGGATGTTGTCCTCCGAGGCCAGCGAGGAGAAGATGATGATCGGCAATTCCTGCGGATTTTTTTCCTTGCGGATAGTGGAGGTCAGGTGCAGACCGTCCATCTGGGGCATCTCCACGTCGGTGATCAACAGTTGCAGCTTGCTGCGTAGCGTAACACCTTCAGTGTCGCAACGCTGCATCAGGTCACGAATCTTGTCCCAGGCCTCGGCCCCGTTGACCGCCTCCAGCACGTTGTAGCCGGCGCCCCGCAGGGCGCTGCACATGGTGGAGCGGATAAAAGGTGAGTCGTCAGCCACCAGGATGGTCTTGCTGTTGCGGTCATGGGTCGGCGCCTCGGCCAACTGTTCCGGCGCCAGCGGTTTCAGGGCACTGGAGCTGCAGAATTCGGCCACGATCTTTTCAAAGTCCAGCACCAGGATGATCCGGTCGTCCATCTTGACCAGGCCGGTCACCTGATCGGAATGGGCACTCATGGAGGGGGCCTCGACGTTCTTCCAGGAGATGCGATAGATACGGGAGACCGAGTGGACCAGCACCCCCACCATCAGGTTGTTGAACTCCAGCACGATCACCCGGTCGGCCTGCATGTCGCCGGTATCCTTGTTGAGGATGCGTGCCAGGTTGAGTACGGTGATCACCTTTTCCCGCAGCTTGATCATCCCCTCGATGGCATCCACGGCATTGAGTGATTTGGTCACCTCGGGCATGCGGATGATCTCGCGCACCTTGGCCACGTTCACCCCGTAATGGCAGGGCACCAGATTACCGTGGTGGTCGTATTCGTCCACGCGGAATTCAACGATTTCCAGTTCGTTGGTGTCGCTTTCAAGCAGGATATTGGTCTGTTTAATCGCCATAGGGGCCGCTCCACTGGGTTGGGATAGTGCCGGAGTATACCACATCTTGCTGGATTGCAAAGAGGACAATTTAAGCCCTGTTGTGGCATTGACAGGGATACCCCCCTGTGTTAGCGTCGCTCCCTGACCTCAAAGCTTTGGAGAATCCAATGATAACGCCTGATTTTGCAACCTTTTGCCAGTTAGCCTCCCAGGGGAATCTTGTGCCGGTCTATTGTGAGATCATGGCCGATATGGATACCCCGGTGACCGCCTTTCGCAAGATCGACGATGGTCGCTATTCGTTTCTGCTGGAAAGTATTGAAGGCGGTGAGAAATGGGCCCGCTATTCTTTTCTGGGGGCCAGCCCGTCCCTGATTGTCCGCTCCAAGGGACAGCGTGTCGAGCTGGTGCGCACGGGCGCTATCGAACAACGGGATGTGGCCGATCCCACCACGGTGGTGCGTGAGATCTTAAGCCAGTACCAACCGGTTGAGGTGGCGGGGCTGCCCCGTTTTGTGGGCGGCGCCGTGGGCTACCTGGGTTACGACATGGTGCGTCACTTTGAGCAGTTGCCCACAGGTCTGCCTGATACCATTGGCGCCTGGGATTCGCTGTTCATGATCACCGACAGCCTGCTGATCTTCGATAACGTCAAGCAGAAGATCCAGGTGGTGGCCACCGCACACCTGGAGGGCGGCCTGTCGCTGGAAGAGGCCTACCAGCAGGCCGTGGCGCGGATCGACGGGCTGGTGGCCAAGCTGCGCAGCCCGCTGTCGGTAAGTGCCGTCACCCGGCCGGCCAACAACACGGTGGGCTTCAGCTCCAATATGACCCAAGCCGGCTTTGAGGCGGCGGTGGAACGTTGCAAGGAGTACGTGCGGGCCGGGGATATCATCCAGATCGTGCTGTCGCAACGTTTCAGCGGTGATCTGACGGTGGACCCCTTTGATATCTATCGGGTGCTGCGCACCACCAATCCGTCGCCCTACATGTTTTTCCTGCGCTGTGACGACACCACCGTGGTGGGGGCCTCGCCGGAGGTGATGGTGCGTAAGGAAGGGCGCAAGGTGGAGCTGCGGCCCATCGCCGGTACGCGCCCTCGCGGCGCCACGGCGGAAGCTGATGCCCGGCTGGCCGAGGAACTGTTGGCCGATCCCAAGGAGCGGGCCGAGCATGTCATGCTGGTGGACCTGGGACGCAACGACCTGGGGCGGGTCTGCAGGAGCGGCAGTGTCGAGGTCAGTGAGTTGATGGTGATCGAGCGCTACTCACATGTGATGCATATCGTCTCCAACGTGCGGGGCGAACTGCTGGCGGACCGCGATGCCTTCGACCTGGTGCGGGCCACCTTCCCGGCCGGCACCCTGTCCGGCGCCCCCAAGATCAGGGCCATGCAGATCATTGATGAGCTGGAACCGCTGCGGCGTGGAGTCTACGGCGGGGCCGTCGGCTACATCTCCTATTCCGGCAATATGGATCTGGCCATTGCTATCCGTACCCTGGTGGTCAGGGACGGCAAGGTGCATCTGCAGGCCGGGGCCGGTATCGTGGCCGATTCAGAGCCGACTGCCGAATGGCAGGAGACGGTCAACAAGGCCATGGCGGTGCGACGGGCCATCGAGATTGCGGAACAAGGGCTGGACTAACGAGCGGAAAAAACTTGCATGCTGCCGGCTGTTGTGTTATTGGCTTAATACATTTTGTTCGTTGTCAGCAAAGTGGGCTCGCAAGGCCCACTTTTTTATTGGGGTACGCCTGTATGGCAGCATCTGTCGACATACCGCAACGGGTCGCTGAACTGGCGCAGCCGATCCTTGATTCCCTCGGTCTTGAGCTGGTGGACCTGGAATTCAGGGCCGCCGGCCGCAGTTATGTGCTCTGTCTCTATATCGACAAGCCGGGCGGGGTGAACCTGGACGATTGCGCCGAGGTCAGCCGTGAGTTGTCACTGACCCTGGATGTAGAGGATTGTATCTCCGACCGGTACACCCTGGAGGTTTCGTCCCCCGGTCTGGAGCGGCCGCTCAAGCGGCTGGATGACTATGTCCGTTTTAGCGGCAGGCTGGCCCAGATCAAGACTGCTGAACTGTTGCAGGATGAGCAGGGCAACAAGCGCAAGACCTTCCTCGGCACCCTGCAGGGGGTTGACGGGGAGCTGGTGCTGCTGCAACTCAAAGAGGGCCAGCAGGCCCGCATACCGCTTGACAAGATCGCCAAGGCCCATCTGGCCTTTGAATTTTAGCGTCAAGGTTTCATCTATTCATCTGTAACTTAGGTAAGGAGATTCGTACCGTGGATACCAACGTCAACCTCAAGCAGGCCATCGAGCAGATCGTCAAGGAAAAGGGGATCGACCGTCAGGTGGTCGTGGAGGCGATGGAGCAGGCAGTCCTGTCGGCCGCCAACAAGAAGTACCGCAACACCAGAAACCTGGAGGCCCACTTCAACCCGGAGACCGGTGAGGTGGAGCTGTTTGAATATGTGGTGGTGGTAGACGAGGTGCAGGATTCCTACACCGAGATCTCGCTGGAAGAGGCTCGCGAGATGGACCCGGAATGCGAGATCGGCGACGAGTTGGGAGAAAAAATCGACTCCGGCGATTTCGGTCGGATCGCTGCCCAGACCGCCAAGCAGGTTATCATCCAGAAGGTTCGCGAGGCCGAACGCGAGACCGTCTATAACGAGTACAAGGACCGCCAGTGGGAGATCGTCACCGGCCAGGTGCGCCGCTTCGAGCGGGGCGACCTGCTGATCGATCTGGGGCGCGCCGAGGCGATCCTGCCCTCCAAGGAGCAGATGCCCCGTGAGGTCTACCGTCCCGGCGATCGTGTCCGCGCCATGATCATCGATGTGGGCATGACCACCAAAGGTCCCCAGATCGTGCTGTCCCGTACCCATGGCCAGATGCTGGCCAAGCTGTTCGAGGCCGAGGTGCCGGAGATCAGCGAAGGGATCGTTGAAATTGTCAATGTGGTGCGCGATCCGGGCAGCCGCGCCAAGATCGCCGTGGCCTCCCATGACCGCGACGTGGATCCGGTGGGCGCCTGCGTCGGTATGCGCGGTTCACGCGTACAGAACGTGGTCTCCGAGCTGCGGGGTGAAAAGATCGACATCATCCCCTGGTCGGGCGATATGGCCCGTTTTGTCTGCAACGCCCTCTCGCCGGCCCAGGTTACCAAGGTATTTATGGATGAGGAACAGCGCACTCTGGAAGTGATCGTGCCTGATGACCAGCTCTCCCTGGCCATCGGCAAGCGTGGCCAGAACGTCAGCCTGGCGGCCCGTCTGACCGGCTGCCGGATTGATATCAAGAGCGAGAGCAAGGACACCGAGGCCGACGAACTGGATGAGTTTGCCTCCTTCGACGGCACCCACGTGGATGAGCCTGAAGAGCTCGAAGAGCTGGAGACCGTCGCTGAAGAGGGCGCAGTCGAGGCACAGCCGGTGGAGGCTGACAAGGAGTAGGCCATGGCCCGCGAGGCACAGGGAGCTCCCCAGCGCAGCTGTATCGCTTGTCGTCGGGAAGGTGACAAGGCCGGTTTTCTGCGCTTTGTGCCGGCGCCGGACGGCAGTGTAACCCCCGATCTGGAGGAAAAACTGCCCGGACGTGGCGCTTACACCTGTGTGGCGCGTAGCTGTCTGCTGGAGGCGGTAAAAAAACGACAGTTCGGCCGTTCCTTCAAGGGGGCGGCGGCAGCGGTGGATGGAGCAGCCCTGGACAGCCTGTTGCAGGAACAGATGCTGCGTCGTATCAGCGGATATCTGGCCCTGGCCAACAAGGCAGGTGTGGCCACCTCCGGCGGTGATGCTGTCGAGCGGAGCCTGAAGGGCGGAACAAAGCCGAACCTGTTGGTGCTGGCAGAGGATGTTTCACCTGCGATCGGCGAAAAATTCGAGGGACTTGCCCGCCGGGCAGGTGTCCCGTCGATGCGGGTGTTGACGAAAGAGACGTTGGGCATGTTGTTGGGCAAAGAGTCTGATCGAAGCACCGTGGCGATCATGTCGCCGGGGTTTGGTCAGTCACTGATCAGGGAACTAGTGCGTTACAGGAACTACCTGGAGGAGGATAGCGGGAGATGAGTAAGACCCGGGTGAGCAATCTGGCAGAAAAGCTGGGCGTTGAGACCAAAGAGGTCATTGCCCGGCTGAAGTCATTGGGCTACGACGTCAAGTCGGGGGCTAACACCGTTGATGATGACGCGGTGGCCAAGCTCATGGCTCCTCAGCCGACAGAGGCGGCCGCTGCCGAGGTGCGGGTTACCTCCACCGTTGTCCGCCGCCGTGCGGCAAAGCCGGCTGCTGTTGCCGAACCGGAGCCGGTTGCAGAACCGATGGAGGAGGCTCCGAAAAAGGCGCCAGCAGCTGTAGCACCGGCTGAGCCGATACCTGTCGAAGCCACGGTTGTTGCCAAAAAGACGGTTGAGACCAAGGCCGAGCCGGTGGTGGTGGCTCCTGCTGCCGCCGTTCAGGAGCAGCCTGCGGCTCCGGCTATAGCGGAAAAGGCTGCCGAGCCGGTACCTGCGGTCGCAGCTGAAAAGCCGGTTGCACCGGCTGCCGCGGCTCCCGCTCCCGCTACTCCTGATACTGTTCCCGCACAACCGGCACGGGCCAGCGCCAACCAGGCCAGGATCACCGGCCGGGTTGAGATACCGATTACGCCCGACTATCGGAACACCCGTCGTGAACCGGGCCGAGGTCCGGGTTCAGACCGTGGCCCCCGCCCTGCCGGTAGTGGCGACTTCCGTGGACCGCGGCCTGCCGGTGGCACCGACAACCGTCCGCCGCGTCCGTCTGGGCCGCCCCGTGACGGTGGCGCCCCCCGTCCTGCAGGTGCTCGTCCGGTGCAGTTGACACCGGTTGATCTGGCGCCCCAGGGTGATGATCGCCGCAAGGGTCCGGGCGGTCCAAGCCGCAAGCCCGGCGGACCGGCAAAGGATGCCGACAAGGCCAAGAAGGCGGCACCGGGCAAAGGCAAGGGACGTGAGCAGTTTACCAAACAGACCCTGCTGGAGCGCGAGGAGCGCCAGTTTGATCCGTTCCATAAATCACGCAAGAAGGGTAAGGAGCGTGAGCTGCCCGGCCAGACCGAGCTGACCACACCCAAGGCCATCAAGCGGATTATCAGGATATCCGAGACCATCACCATCGGCGAGCTGGCCAAGCGGATGGGGATCAAGGCCACCGACCTGATCAAGGCCATGATGAAGATGGGCACCATGGTGACCATCAACCATGTGCTGGACTTCGATACGGCAGCCATCCTCTCGTCGGATTACGGTTATGAGGTGGAAAACGTGGCGGTGGATCTGGACGAGATCCTTGAGTTTACCCCCGATTCGCCGGAACTGCTGCATGAGCGTCCGCCGGTGGTGACCATCATGGGACACGTCGATCACGGCAAGACCTCGCTCTTGGACGCCATTCGTCAGGCCAACGTGATTGCCGGCGAGGCCGGCGGTATTACCCAGCATATCGGCGCCTACGACGTGGAACTGCACGGTCGCAAGATCACCTTCCTGGATACCCCCGGTCACGAGGCCTTTACCGCCATGCGTGCCCGCGGCGCCAAGGTGACCGACATCGTGATCCTGGTGGTGGCAGCCGACGACGGCGTGATGCCCCAGACGAAGGAAGCGATCAACCACGCCAAGGCAGCCGGTGTGCCGATCATCGTGGCCATCAACAAGATCGACAAGCCTGAGGCACGGCCGGAAAAGGTGAAGCAGGAGCTGACCGAGCACGGCATCGTGGCCTCCGAGTGGGGCGGCGATACCACCATGGTCGAGGTCTCCGCCAAGCAGCGCCTCAATCTGGAAGGGCTGCTGGAGATGATCCTGCTGCAGGCCGACGTGATGGATCTGAAGGCCAACCCGGATAAGGCTGCCAAGGGCACCATCGTGGAAGGCAAGCTGGACAAGGGTCGTGGCCCGGTGGCCACGGTGCTGGTACAGGAAGGTACCCTGCGCACCGGCGATTACTGTGTGGTCGGTATCCACTCCGGTCGTGTGCGGGCCATGCAGAACGACCGCGGCGAGCGGGTGCTTTCGGCAGGCCCGGCCATGCCGGTTGAGGTGATCGGTCTGTCCGGCGTGCCGGATGCCGGTGACATCTTTGTGGCCATGACCGATGAAAAGCAAGCCAAGGAGATCGCAACCCTGCGTCAGATCAAACAGCGCGAGATCGAGCTGGCCAAGCATGCCAAGATGTCGCTGGAACAGCTCTACGAGAAGATCCAGCGGGGCGAGGTCAAGGACCTCAATGTCATCGTCAAGGCCGACGTACAGGGTTCAGTGGAGGCGGTGGCGGAGACCCTGCGCAAGCTGTCCACCGATGCGGTCCGCCTGAACGTGATCCACACTGCGGTTGGCGCCATCACCGAGTCGGACGTCAACCTGGCCACGGCATCCAATGCCATCATCATCGGCTTCAGTATCCGTCCCGAGGTCAAGGCCCAGGCCATGGCCGAGAAGGAAGGGGTCGATATCCGTCTCTACAACGTGATCTACGACGCCGTGGACGACATCAAGAAGGCGATGGAAGGTCTGTTGGACCCGGTCTTCAAGGAGAAGTACCTGGGCCGGGCCGAGATCCGCGAAATCTTCTCGGTACCCAAGATCGGCAACGTGGCCGGCTGCTACGTTCAGGACGGCAAGATCCTGCGCAACTCGCAGGTCCGTCTGCTGCGGGACAACGTGGTGGTCTACGAAGGCAAGCTGGGCACCCTGCGCCGCTTCAAGGACGACGTGAAGGAAGTGGCCTCGGGTTACGAGTGCGGCATGGGGCTGGAGAACTACAACGACATCAAGGTCGGCGATATTATTGAGTCGTTTGAGATGGAAAAAACAGCGGCAAAGCTGTAGCAAAGTCAGGTTAAGGTCAAGGTTGAGGTTGAGCAAAAAGCCTTTCCTTGACCTTAACCTCAACCTCAATCTGGTGTTATATGCATAAACGTTCCGACAAGGTCGCCGAGACCATCCATACCACTGTCTCCACTATCCTGATGCGTGGCCTGAACGACCCGCGCATCGGGTTTGTGACCATCACCGGGGTGGAAGTGACCGATGACCTGCACCTGGCACGGATCTTCTTTTCCGTGATCGGCGACGATGCGGCCAAGAAGAGCAGCGAGGCCGGTCTGAACAGCGCGGCGCGCCATATCCGCCGTGAGGTGGGTAAGGTACTCAAGATGCGCTACACCCCTGATATTCTCTTCAAGTACGACCATTCCCAAGAGTACGGACAGCGAATCGATGCGCTGTTGCGTGAGGTGGGCGAGGGCCATGACGGAGACGATTCGGAACATAGTTGAGGCGATCCGGCACAGCCGGAGCGTGTTGATAACCAGTCATGAGGGGCCTGACGGCGATGCTGTCGGCTCCTCGCTTGGTATGGCGGCCTTTTTGCGGGCTATCGGCAAAGAGGTGGTGGTGCACCTGGCCGATCCGGTGCCGGAACTGTACCGCTTTCTGCCCGGTGCCGATCTGGTGTGCAGCGTTATCCCCGATCAGGATTTCGACCTGGCCTTTGTGCTGGATGTGGGGGAGTTCCGTCGCGCCGGCACGCAGTTCGGCGGCTTCACGCGGATCGGTCAGACCGTTAATCTGGACCACCACCTGACCTGCGAAAACTTCGGCACCTACAACCTGATCGACGAGCAGGCGGCAGCCACCGGGCTTCTGGTCTGGCGGATAGCCAAGGCCTACGGCTTCAGGGCCGATCATGACACGGCGCTCTGCCTGTATGTGGCGGTGCTGACCGATACCGGCTCATTCCGTTACTCCAATGCCAACCGTGAGGCCTTTGAGGTCGCCGGCGAGCTGCTGGAGCAGGGGGGCCTGAATGCCTGGTTTGTCTCGGAACGGCTGTACGAAAGCCAGCCCCGCAAGCGGTTGGAACTGTTGGCCCAGGCCCTGCCGACCCTGGAGTTCATCCGTGACGGTCAGGCTGCCTCGTTGACGGTGACCCTGGATATGTACGCCACAAGCGGTGCCAATGCCGAATTGACCGACGGTTTTGTCAACTACCCGCGTTCGGTGGCCGGGGTTGAGGTGGCGATCTTCTTCCGCCAACTGGAAGAGAAAAGATACAAGGTCGGTTTCCGCTCCAAGGGAGCGGTGAATGTGGCGAAGCTGGCTCAGGCCTTCGGCGGCGGCGGTCACCATAACGCCGCCGGCGGCACTGTCGAGGGCACCCTGGAAGAGGTCAAGCGGATCGTCTATCAGGCGGTGCATGAGGCTGCGTGGTAGACGGTTTTCTGATTATCGACAAACCTGCCGGTTGCAGTTCACACGATGTCGTCAATCGGGTGCGGCGTATCCTGGCCACCAAAAAGGTGGGCCACACCGGGACGCTTGACCCCTTTGCCACCGGTGTGCTGCCGATTGCGGTGGGGGAGGGGACCAAGGCGATCCCGTTTCTGGACGAGGGGGAGAAGCGCTACCTGGCCAGCCTGCAGCTGGGGCTGGCTACCGATACCCTTGACATCACCGGCACGCTGCTGCGGCAGGCCGACTATACCCAGCTTGACGAGGCGACCCTGCGACGGGCGATGGCCGGCCTGACCGGCGAGATCGATCAGGTGCCGCCGATGTTCTCGGCCATCAAACAGGGCGGCCAGCCGCTTTACAAGCTGGCCCGCAAGGGGGTTGAGGTCGAGCGGGCAGCCCGCCGGGTAACCATCCGGCGTTTTGATCTGCTGTCCTTTGAACCGCCCCTGGCCCAGGTTGAAGTCCACTGTTCCCGTGGCACCTATGTGCGCACCCTGGCCGATGATCTGGGCCGGATTGTGGGGTGTGGCGCCTGTTTGACCGAACTGCGGCGCACGATGAGTGGGCCGTTTCGTCTGGAGCAGGCCCTGACCCTGGAGCAGCTGGAGGCGGTGGTTGCCGGCAACGCTATCGACCAGTACTTGCTGCATCCGTTGTCCATGCTGGGTCATCTGCCCTGTATTGCGCTGGATGCTGACGAGGCTCGCCTGGTACGTAACGGCCAGGTGCCCTACCGTTGTGTGTTGCCTGAACTGCCTGAAGAGGGCTGCTGTTGTCTGTTGGCTGAGGGCGTCCTGCTGGCGGTGGCCCGTAAACGGCAGGGGCAGCTGGTTTTGCAACGGGGGTTTGTCGCGAGTTAATTGCTTTACATCAACCGTAGGGCTGTGCTATATAGTTATCCCTTTTACGTTTTTACCGTAGTTCGACACATATTACCCACAGCGGTACAGGAGGAGCTTAAAGGTGCTGGCAACTGAAAAGAAGCAGGAAATCATCAACAATTTTAAGAAGCATGAGGGCGACACCGGTTCTCCGGAAGTCCAGATCGCTATCCTGAGTGAGCGGATCACCTATCTGACCGAGCACTTCAAGATGCACAAGAAGGATCACCACAGTCGCCGCGGCCTGCTGAAGTTGGTTGGTCAGCGCCGTCGCATGCTTGATTATCTGAAATCAAAAGACCTTAATCGTTACAAAGTAGTGATTGAGCGTCTCGGTATCCGCAGGTAGGTGACGGGCACGTATCCGGCTTAGCCGGTGTGTGCCCGGCCGTATGTTTCATCGCAAAAGGGCTGCAAGGCCCTTTTGCTGTTTCGTTAACCAGTGTTGGGGGCGTGGATAGACGGTCCGCCTGAGCGGACCGTGCATCGACGGCCCCAGCGCATACCAAGCAGGAGGAGAAACCATGAGTATGACGTTTAATGAGCAATGCGTTGAGGCGACCGTAGGTAATATGCAGGTCAAGATTTCCACCGGCAAGATGGCCAAACAGGCCAACGGCGCGGTGGTGGTGCAGTCCGGCGACACCGTGGTGCTGGTGACCGCTGTGGCTGCCAAAGAGGCCAAGGAAGGGCAGGATTTCTTCCCGCTGACCGTCAACTACACCGAGAAGGCCTATGCCGGCGGCAGGATTCCCGGCGGTTTCTTCAAGCGTGAAGCCCGTCCGGCCGATGCCGAGACCCTGATCTGCCGCCTGATCGACCGTCCGATCCGTCCGCTGTTTCCGGAAAACTTCCTGAACGATACCCAGATCATCGCCACCGTGCTGTCGGCTGAAGCGGATCACGATCCGGCCATTCTGGCCATGATCGGCGCCTCGGCTGCCCTAGGCATCTCCGACATTCCGTTCTTTGGTCCGATTGCCGGCGTCAAGGTGGGCCGGGTGGCTGGTAAGCTGATCGCCAACCCCACCGCTGCCGAGCTTGAGCAGAGCGACATGGAGATCGTGGTGGCTGCCGGCCGTGAAGCCATCTTCATGGTGGAGGGCGAGGCCAAGTTTGTGACCGAAGAGGATATGCTGGAGGCGATCTTCTTTGCCAAGGATGCCGTGCAAGGGATTCTGAACGCCCAGGACGAGCTGCAGAAGAAGGCCGGCGTTGCCAAGCGCGACGTGCCGCCGCCCAAGGTTGACGAGGCCCTTAAGGCCAAGGTCAAAGAACTTGCTTTTGATCGGATCGCCCAGGCGTTCAAGATCAAGTCAAAGCAGGAGCGGTATGCCGAGGTGGCCCAGATCAAGGCCGACGTGCTGGAAGCACTGGCTGCCGACTATGAAGGCCGCGCCAAAGAGATCAAGGCCTTTATCGGCGACATCGAGTATGACCGTATGCGCGCCGATGTGCTGGAGACCGGCATTCGTATCGACGGCCGCGACACCACCACTATCCGTCCGATCGCCATTGAGGCCGGCTTGTTGCCCCGCGTACACGGCTCCACCCTGTTCACCCGCGGTGAGACCCAGGTGTTGGCCGCCACTACGCTGGGCACCTCCCAGGATGAGCAGCGCATCGATAACCTGTTCCAGCGCGATACCCGCAAGCGGTTCCTGTTGCACTACAACTTCCCCCCCTTCTCGGTGGGCGAAACATCTTTCCGTCTGGGACCCGGCCGTCGCGAGATCGGTCACGGCATGCTGGCCGAGCGGGCCATTGCCGCCATCCTGCCGGACCATGACCAGTTCCCCTACACCATCCGGATCGTCTGCGAGACCCTGGAGAGCAACGGCTCCTCCTCCATGGCCTCGGTCTGCGGCGGCTGCCTGTCGCTGATGGACGCCGGTGTGCCGGTAAAGGCCCCGGTGGCCGGTATTGCCATGGGTCTGATCAAGGAAGGCGACAAGGTTGCCGTACTGACCGATATCCTGGGTGATGAAGACCACCTGGGCGACATGGACTTCAAGGTGGCCGGTTCCGCCGCCGGCGTGACCGCCCTGCAGATGGACATCAAGATCGCCGGCGTCAGCAAGGAGATCATGGCCCAGGCCTTAAAGCAGGCCAAGGAAGGCCGTCTGTTCATTCTGGGCAAGATGGCCCAGTGCCTGCCCGCTCCCCGTGAAGAGATGTCCTCCTATGCGCCGCGTATTACCACCATCTTCATCAAGCCTGATCGTATCCGCGACGTTATCGGTTCCGGCGGTAAGACCATCCGCAGCATCACCGAGGCCACCGGTGTCTCGATCGACATCGACGACAGCGGCAGGATCAACATCGCCAGCTCCGACAAGGCTGCCTGCGACGCCGCCATCGAGATGATCCGCGGCCTGACCGACGAGGCCGAAGAGGGCAAGCTGTATATGGGCACCGTCAAGAAGATCATGGAGTTCGGCGCCTTTGTGGAGATCATGCCCGGCACCGACGGTCTGGTGCATATCTCCGAACTGGACGAGACCCGCGTCAAGAACGTCACCGACATTCTCAAAGAGGGTGACAAGGTGCTGGTAAAGTGCATCGGCGTTGATAAACAGGGCAAGATCAAGCTCTCCAGAAAGGCTGCCCTGGGGCAGAGTCTGGAAGAGAAGGACTAATCGTTACAGCTTGGTTACACGGGGGACGGGACTTGAGTCCTGTCCCCTTTTTTATTGACGTGACCCGTTTGATTCCAGCATATAACGCAGGTTAAGGAGGTGCTCATGGAGCGCTGGACCATCGCAGATTCCACCAAGATCTACAATGTCGACAACTGGGGTGACGATCTGTTTTCCATCAACAAAAAGGGAAACATCTGCGTCCATCCGTCGTCCAACTCCAAGAACGCCATCGACCTGCGGGTGTTGGTGGATGACCTGATCAAACGAAAGATCAAGCCACCGATCCTGTTGCGTTTCATGGATGTGCTGCAGGGACGGATCGCCTCCATCAACCGGGTCTTCCGCAACGCCATCGCCGCTAACGACTACCCCGCCAAGTACCAGACCTTCTATCCGATCAAGGTCAACCAGCAGCGCCAGGTGGTTGAGGCCATAGCCAGCTACGGCAAGCGCTACAACATCGGCCTGGAGGTGGGTTCCAAGCCTGAACTGGTGGCCGGTATCGCCATCTCCACCGGCAACGGTCTGCCGATCATCTGTAACGGCTATAAGGATGCCGAGTATATCGAGACCGTACTCTATGCCACCAAGATTGGGTACCAGATCACCATCGTGGTGGAGAAACTGTTCGAGCTGGAAAAGATTATCGAGCTTTCACGGAAGACCGGCATCCGGCCACGGTTGGGGATCCGGGTCAAGCTCTCTTCCAAGGGGACCGGCAAGTGGGCCACGTCCGGCGGTGAAGACGCCAAGTTCGGCCTGCGGATGTCCGAGATCATGGCCGCCATCCGGATGCTGGAAGACGAAGGGATGCTGGACTGTGTGGTCCTGCTGCACTCGCACATCGGCAGCCAGATCACCAAGATCGACAAGATCAAGACCGCCCTGATCGAGGCGGCCCGCATCTACTCCGAGATGCGAAAACTGGGGATGAATATCGAGTATCTTGATATCGGCGGCGGCCTGGGGGTCGATTACGACGGCTCCAAATCCAGTTATTTCTCCAGCGTCAACTATACCGTGGAAGAGTACGCCAATGACGTCATCTACCAGATCAAGAACATCTGCGACGAAGCCGGGGTGGACTGCCCCAACATCATCTCCGAATCGGGCCGGGCCACGGTGGCCCATTACTCGGTGCTGGTGACCAACGTACTCAACACCAACACTCAGAGCCTGATGCCCGATTACGAAGCGGTGCTGGAGGAGATGGAGAAACCGGCCCCTACGGTCAAGAAGCTGCTGGACATCTACAAAAGCCTCGACCGCTATAGCTTGCGTGAGGACTACCACGACACCCTGCAGCTGATCAACGAGGCGGTCAGCCTGTTCAATCTGGGTTACCTGACCCTGCAGGAGCGAGCCATCGCCGAGTGGCTGTATGCCAAAATCATAAAGAAGATCAACGGCATTGTCGAGAAGATGAAGCCGATACCGGAGGAGCTGCAGAATTTCCAGCTGGCGTTGCGTCAGACCTACTTTGCCAACTTCTCCCTGTTCCAGTCGATTCCCGACTCCTGGGCCATTGATCAGCTGTTCCCGATCATGCCGCTGCAGCGGCTCAACCAGCGGCCGGATGTGATGGCCTCCATAGCCGACATCACCTGCGATTCCGACGGCGAGATCACCAGCTTTGTGGGCGAGAACGGCCGGGCCAAATTTCTGCCGCTGCACAAGATCAAGAAGGATGAAGATTACTACATCGGCTTCTTCCTGATCGGCGCCTATCAGGAGATACTGGGTGACCTGCACAACCTGTTCGGCGACACCAATGCCGTGCATATCACCTTCAACAAAAAGACCGGCTACATGATCGACTCGGTGATTAACGGTGATGCCACTTGGGAAACCCTGAAATATGTCCAGTACAAGGGGCCGGAGATTCTCAAACGGGTGCGTGAGCATCTGGAGAAGGACGTGGCCCGCAAGAAAGTTTCCATTGAAGAGAGCAGCCACTTTATTGAACTGTTGGATCGGACCCTGCTGGGATATACCTATCTGGGGGAATAAGTTCTTACTATTTCGGAGCAATCCAAGGGGGCATCCTTTCAAAGATGCCCCTTTTTTTATGTCTTGCTTGGGTTACTGGCTGCACACGGAGGCTTTGCTTGCTTTTGTGCAGGTTCTGGTGGTATAAACATGGAAATTCAGTTATAGTGGTGACGTTTAATGCTCAATAAAAGATCATTACTTGCAACAATAATCCGTTTTTTAGACGGGCCGGAGGTTGTCGTCATCACCGGCATGCGTCAGGTCGGCAAAACATCCCTAATCCGCCTGGCGTTGGACAGCCTGCCGGAAGACGCCCAGCCATTTTATCTTGACCTTGAGGATTTGAACCTGCTGGAAATCTGCAACAGGGGGGCTGATGCACTGGTGGGCTACCTGAAACTTTTGGGGGCTGATTTCACCAGAAAAACCGTCGTTGCTATTGACGAGATCCAATATCTCGAGAATCCTTCCAGCCTGCTCAAGCTATTACATGACCATCATCCGCAGATCAAGCTGCTGGTTTCAGGCTCATCCTCTCTTGAGATTCGCTCTAAATTCAGTGACAGCCTGGCTGGCCGCAAGGCCCTGTTTGAGCTGGATACGCTGAGCTTCAAAGAATTTCTTCTCTTTCGAGATCCTGCGGCCTTGCAGATCAAAGAAAATGCGGGGACACTGGCGGACAGTATCAAGGACGGCGTAAACGACTATGCAGTGCTTGCCGATCCTTTACTCGCCCCACATCTTGCTGAGTATCTGACCTGGGGCGGATTTCCCGGTGTATCCCTCCATGCCGAGGCAGAGCGTAAACAATCGCTCCTGCGTGATATTCACACCTCCTACGTCAGAAAGAATATCAAGGATATCGCAAGAATAGAGGATGTAATGGGCTACAATCGCCTGTTGCAGCTTTTGGCGGGCCAATGCGGCAACCTGATTAACATCAATGAGCTTTCGGCTACAGTCGGACTGAGCATTAACACGGTAAAAAAATATCTCTTCCTGATGGAGCAGACATACGCCCTGACGCTTCTGCGTCCCTGGCATTCGAAGCAGCGCAAGGAGCTGACCAAGATGCCGAAGGTCTATTTCAATGACATCGGCCTGCGTAACATCGCCCGCGGAGCTAGTACCTCAGGCTTCCAGCCCGACGGGGCTCAGATTGAAAATTTTGTCTTTTCTGAACTGAAGAAACAGTACAGACCAAATGAAGAACTGTTCTTCTGGCGCACCGCCGGTGGGGCTGAGGTTGATTTCATCATTATGCGAGAGGGCAAGCCGCTACCGGTAGAAGTCAAGGAAAGCGGTTTTAAGCGGCCTGCTGTATCCCGCTCGTTACGCAGTTTTATCAACGCTTTTTCACCGGAAACGGCCGTGGTGGTAAATGGCTCACTCTCCTGCAGCATCAAGGTGGAACAGACAATGGTTCATTTTGTGCCGTTATTCGCTCTTTAGGCAGGCGCAATGCTGGAGTGCGTGTAAAATTCTTGTTACAGGGCTTGTGCTTGCCGAGTAATATCCGTATTATTCCATTTCATTTCAAGGCGCTATCTTTGCTGGCTTGTCTTCGACTCCTTGATGTACTACGTGTACACCCGTGTCGCCGAATTCTTCGCCGTCTTGCTATCATCCTTGAACTGGATACGGAAGTATCTGTTACCCTAAGCAGTGACCAATAAGGTTCAGGAAGGAATATTGATATGAGTAACGTCCTGATTATCGGGGCCGGCGGAGTCGGCCAGGTTGTGGCCCACAAATGCGCCCAGCGCCGCGATATCTTCAGCCAGATCACCTTGGCCTCCCGTACCAAGGCCAAGTGCGACGTCATTGCGGCTCAGTTGGGGGGCAGCATCAACACCGCCCAGGTGGATGCCGACAATGTGCCCGAGCTGGTGGCGCTGATCAAAATGGTGCAGCCCAAGCTGGTGATCAACGTGGCCCTGCCGTACCAGGACCTGCATATCATGGATGCCTGTCTGGAGACCGGGGTGGACTACCTGGACACCGCCAACTACGAGCCGTTGGACACCGCCAAGTTTGAATACTCCTGGCAGTGGGCCTACCAGGACCGGTTCAAGCAGGCCGGTCTGATGGCCCTGTTGGGCTCCGGTTTTGATCCGGGCGTCACCAACGTCTATACCGCCCTGGCCGCCAAAAAGTATCTGGATGTGGTGGAGGAGCTGGATATCATCGATGCCAACGCCGGCTCCCATGGCCAGCCCTTTGCCACCAACTTTAATCCGGAGATCAACATCCGCGAGGTGACCGCCACCTGCCGTCACTGGGAGAACGGCCAGTTTGTGGAGTCTCCGGCCCTGTCCACCAAGCGGGTCTTCGACTTCCCGGAGGGGATCGGGCCGATGAACTGCTACCGTCTCTACCATGAGGAGATGGAGTCGCTGGTCAAACACTTCCCCAGCATCAAGAAGGCCCAGTTCTGGATGACCTTCTCCGACAACTACTTAAAGCACCTGGAGGTGCTGCAGAATGTCGGTATGACCCGCATCGACGAGGTGGAGTATAACGGCCAGAAGATCGTGCCGATCCAGTTCCTGAAGGCCCTGCTGCCCGATCCCGGCTCCCTGGGTCCGCTCACCAAGGGCAAGACCTGTATCGGCGTGATCGCTCGCGGCATCAAGGACGGCAAGCGTAAACAGGTTTACATCTACAACATCTGCGATCACGAGGCCTGCTACCGGGAGGTGCAGTCCCAGGCCATCAGCTACACCACCGGGGTACCGGCCGTGGTGGGGGCGATCATGATGCTGACCGGCAAGTGGCATGCCCCTGGCGTCTGGAACATGGAGCAGTTTGATCCTGAACTGTTCCTGGAAGTCCTTGGACCGATGGGGTTGCCGACAGTGGTGGTGGATGGTGGTGAGTGGCCTGAGCTGTAGTGCAATTGACAGGCTTTTAATGGTCATGTAAGATGACCATAATGGAGGCTGGCCATGGCCCAATTTAATATTGCAGAAGCAAAGTCACATTTTTCTGAGTTGGTCCAGAAGGCACTGCTTGGTGAGGATGTGGTGATTGCAAAAGGCAATAAGCCACTCCTCAAGCTGGTGCCGGTAAACCCGGTGGACAAGGAGCGGCAACCGGGGTCAGGCAAGGACAAGATTGTCTTTATTACCCCTGACTTTGACCAGATACCGGCTGACTTTGACGAGTACGCCTGATGCGGCTTTTGTTGGATACCCATACACTGCTCTGGTGGGCGGCAGCGGCACCAGAGCTTTCGCATGACGCAGTCACGGCAATTCGCAACCAGCGTAATGAGTGCTATGTAAGCCTTGCCAGCTGCTGGGAAATGGCCATCAAGGTCAGCATTGGCAAACTCGGGCTGACCATACCGGTTGAGCGGTTTGTAACCGAGCAGTGCAATCGGGATAATTTCAGGCTGCTGCCGATAGATTTTCGCCATGTCTGCAAGGTTGAGTCGCTTCCCTTTCATCATCGCGACCCTTTTGACCGCCTGCTGATTGCGCAGTCCCTGTTGGAAAAGATGACTATTGTCTCGGCAGATGCGGCGCTTGATGCCTATCAGGTAAAAAGGATCTGGTAACAGCTACGATGGACGGTATCGATATCCTTAAAATAGTTGAACGAGCCCCTTCCCCGGCCTATGTGGTGGACCTGGGACGGCTGCGTCATAATCTGGCCCTGCTTGATCAGGTGCAACAGCGTAGTGGCGCCAAGATTCTGATGGCGCTGAAGGCCTTTGCCATGTGGTCCACCTTCCCGCTGATCCGCGAAACCCTGCAGGGGGTCTGCGCCAGCTCACCCTGGGAAGCGCGGCTGGGCCGTGAGGAGTTTGGCCGCGAGGTGCACTCCTTTGCCGCCGCCTTTAAAGAAAGCGACGTGGTGGAGCTGCTCGGCATCTCCAATCACCTGGTCTTCAACTCCTTCAACCAGCTGGAGCGCTTCCGGCCGCTGTGGGAGCAGAGCGGCGTCTCCATCGGCCTGCGGGTCAACCCGGAGCACTCCGAGGGGCACACCGCCATCTACGACCCCTGCGCCCCCAACTCGCGGCTGGGCATCCCGGCAGCTGAGTTCGAAGGACGTTCCCTGGCCGGGGTGGAGGGGCTGCACTTCCACACCCTCTGCGAGCAGCTGTTCGAGCCGCTGGAGCGGACGGTGCGGGTCTTTGAGGAGAAGTTCGGTCGCTACCTGCAGGGGATGAAGTGGCTCAACCTGGGGGGCGGCCACCATATCACCCGCGAAGGCTACGACATCGACGGCCTGGTAAAGCTTGTAAACTATTTACGGGCTAAATATAACCTCGAGGTGTATCTCGAGCCGGGTGAGGCGATTGCCATCGGCACCGGACTGCTGGTGGCCGAGGTGCTCGATGTGGTGGACAACGGCATGGCTATCGCCATACTGGATGTCTCTGCCACCTGCCATATGCCGGATGTGCTTGAGATGCCCTACCGGCCCGCCATCACCGGCGGATTTGATGCCGGCGAGAAACCGTACACCTACCGGCTGGGCGGCCCTTCCTGTCTGGCCGGAGATGTCATCGGTGACTGGTCCTTTGAACAACCGCTCAAGGCTGGTGATCGGCTGGTGTTCGAGGATATGGCCCATTACACCATGGTCAAAACTACCACCTTCAATGGCATTCAACACCCCCACCTGTGCACCTTTGAGCCGGATACCGGCCAGCTCAAGGTGGTGCGCAGCTTCGGGTATCCTGATTTCAGGGGTCGACTTTCCTGAAAATCAGGTTGCCTCTCTTGCGTCACTTCCTGTTTCTAAGGTATAGTGCAAACAGTTTACTACGTCCTCTTAGCTCAGCTGGATAGAGCAACGGCCTTCTAAGCCGTAGGTCGCAGGTTCGAATCCTGCAGGGGACGCCAAAAGAATAAAGCACTTACAGCATTGTCTGTAGGTGCTTTTTGTTTTTTGTATCCTTCACGTATCCTTCGTGATCTTTAAGCAATGCATCCAAGGCACGCATCGATTCTGACGGGGATGTTCACAAAAAAATCATCTGTCTGTAACGCCATTGCTACGTCCCTCCTGTAGACTCCTCGAAAACCATGAAGCGATCATGTACCGGAAAAGCGGCGGAGAAGAGGTCTGCAAGACTCGAAGCTTGTTTACATCCTGTAATCAAAATCAAATACTTTTTTAACAACGCCCTCATTTCGCCCTGACTTTCATCGATTAACTTTTTTGTAACATAACAAGAGCAAGCAATTTAATAGGAGAGCAAGATGATTACGATGCAACAGGTTAGCATGGGGTATCCTAATGGATTTGTGGCTTTAAAACCCACCAGCCTCTGTTTTGAAAAAGGAAGCTTCAACGTCCTGCTCGGCCCATCCGGGGCGGGCAAGTCAACGCTGCTGCGTTGTGTCAATTTCCTTAATCTTCCTTCCAGCGGCACGGTCTCCGTGGAAGGCCTGGGATTGTTAAATGGCAATCAAGCTCTCTTGCGGAACCATCGTCGCCGGACAGCCATGATCTTCCAACAACATCAGCTCATTGATCGCTACACCGCACTCGACAATGTTTTGTTCGGCAGGGTCGGAAACTTCAGTACCCTACGCACGCTTTTTCCGCTACCAAAACAAGATCATCTGATAGCGCTGGAATCCCTTGACAGGGTAGGCCTTCTGCACAAAGCCATGGAACGGGTCGATAAGTTGAGCGGTGGTGAGCAGCAACGGGTGGGTATTGCCCGTGGCTTGGCGCAGAGGCCGACCATTATACTGGCGGACGAACCTGTGGCAAGCCTTGACCCAGCCACCTCAAAAAAGGTGCTTTCTCTTCTCTATTCGATCTGCAAAGAAGATGGCTTAACGGCTATTGTCAGCCTGCATCAGGTGGAATTGGCCGAAATGTATGCAGATCGGATTATTGGCCTTGCCAATGGCCAGGTGGTATTCGATGGTAAGAGTAAGTGTCTGACTCCCGAAGTGCTTGAAACTATTTACCAAAAACCCCGCGGCCAACCGGCCCAATCCATCCCTCAAATGACGCCTTATATGGCACCACAACCCATTTTTGAAACCTAATGGTCCCAATGTCAATTAGTTAATCTTTTCCCTAAGTGAGGAACATTGCCATGAAAAAAAATCTTTTCGTATTTATTACTCTCCTGATGGTCTTGATGTCGGCCAGCTTCGCGTCTGCCGCTGCGAACCCTGACCCAAAGGTACTCAAAGTCGCCCTATTGCCAGATGAAAGTGCATCAACGGTTATAAAAAACAACAAAGCGCTGAAAGACTATCTGGAAAAGAACCTGAATAAGAAGATCGAACTAGTGGTCACCACCGATTACTCTTCAATGATCGAGGCCATACGCCATGGCAGGATTGATGTTGCCTTTTTTGGGCCGCTCTCATATGTGCTGGCGAAATCTAAGAGCAACATCGAAGCGTTCGCTGCCATGAGCAAAAAGGGCAGCGCCACTTACCAGGCGGTGGTGATCGGCAATATCAGCGCCGGGATACACAGCATTGCTGATATCAAAGGAAAGCATATGGTGTATGGAGATCAGGCCTCAACTTCCAGCCATCTGATCCCTAAATCCATGCTGCTGGATCAAGGACTTGCAGCCGGCAAAGAGTATCAGGAACACTTTTTGGGTACCCATGACGCCGTCGCCCTTTCGGTACAAAACGGCAAGGCGCAGGCCGGAGGCCTCAGCCGACCGATTTTTGAATCGCTGGTTGCCAAAGGAGTTATTGACCTGCGCAAGGTAAAGCCTCTGGCCTACTCCAAACCATTTCCCGAGTACCCGTGGACCATGCGTTCCGACCTGAAGCCTGAGTTGAAGAAAAAAATCAAGGACGTGTTTTATCAGGTCAAGGATGTCGAGGTGCTGAAGCCTTTCAAGGCAGAGGGATTCACCGCTATGACCGATGCGGACTACGACGTGGTACGGGATCTTGCAAAGATATTGAACCTAGATCTCGCAAAAATGTAAGTAGGAGGATGAACCATGCCTCAAGAGTACACGGACATTCTGGTTGAACAGCAGCGCCGGTGGCGTAAAACGTTAGCGCTTACTGCGGGGATAGTCACCCTTGTCATCGGATTTTCCTTCTATACAGGGCTTTTTGATCCCCAACGTCTTAGTGAAGGAATACCATCAGTTATCAGCCTGATGGCAGAAGGGAGTCCGCCGGACTTCAGTACAGCCGGAACCTGGCTGAAGCCCCTGTTCGACACCCTGGCGATGAGCATCGCCGGCACAGCCATTGCGGTTTTTTTCTCGGTGCCATTGGGATTGCTTGCCGCCCGAAACACCACCCCGCATCCAATCGTCTATCAGATGGCCCGCACCATCCTGAACGGACTGCGTTCGGTACCTGAATTGATTATGGGAATACTTTTTGTGGCGGCCGTCGGTTTTGGAGCGCTTCCTGGAGTTTTGGCTTTGGGCCTCCACTCCATCGGCATGGTTGGTAAATTTATCTCCGAGGCGATTGAGCATGTAGCGGACGAACCATTGGAAGCGACGCGTTCCGCCGGGGCTACTCCGCTGCAAGTCATTACTCATGGGGTGTTACCCCAGGTTTTTCCGCAGATTTCCGATGTAACGATCTATCGCTGGGAATACAATTTTCGTGCCTCTACAGTCATGGGCATGGTAGGAGCCGGCGGCATCGGCTTCGAGTTGATGGGCTCTCTTCGGCTCATGCAATATCAGGAGGTATCCGCCATTCTGCTGGTTATCTTAGGGGCGGTTACCATGGTCGATGCCATCGGTATCCATTTGCGAAAACGTTTTAAATAGGATTAACTTAATGAAACCAAAAGTTGTGATTACCCAGCGTGTCCATCAGGAAGTCCTTGATCTGCTTTCTTCATCCTGCGAGGTGGTGGCCAACATGACCACGGAGCCGTGGCCGCCGGAACAGCTCCGCGCCATGTGTCGGGATGCAAAAGGAGTCATGGTTTTCATGCCGGACAGCATCGATGGCGACTTTCTTGATAACTGCCCGGAATTGGAAGTAGTGGGCGCTGCCCTGAAGGGCTATGACAATTTCGACGTGCAGGCCTGCACCGACCGAGGCATTTGGTTTACCAATGTCCCGGACCTGCTGACCATTCCCACTGCTGAACTGACCGTCGGGCTGATGATTGGGTTGTCACGCCATATGCAGGAGGGAGATCGCTTTGTTCGCAGCGGTCGCTTTCAGGGATGGCGGCCGCATCTGTACGGAACCGGTCTGGCTGGCAGCACCGTCGGAATCGTCGGCATGGGTGCGGTGGGCCGGGCAACCGCCCGTTGCCTTCAGGGGTTCTCCGCTAATCTCATCTATTATGATCAACAGCCGCTCCTGCCAGAAAAGGAACAGGAACTGTCCTTGACCTTGCGCCCCTTCGAGAAGCTGCTTGAGGAAAGCGATTTCACCGTGGTGATACTACCGTTAACGGAAAAGACGTATCAGATGATCGACAAGACTGCCATTTCCCGGATGAAAGAAGGCGGTTTTCTGGTCAATACGGGTCGCGGCTCTGTAGTGGACGAGGAGGCCGTGGTAGAGGCCCTTGCGAGTGGCAGATTGGCCGGTTACGCAGCGGATGTGTTTGTCATGGAGGATTGGGCCTGGAGTGAGCGGTCGACTGTAATTCCCACTGAATTGCTGAAAAACCAAAGTCAGACCTTCCTGACCCCCCACCTCGGATCTGCTGTCAATACGGTAAGGTTGGACATTGCCATGGAGGCGGCAGAAAACATTCTACAGGCCTTGGCTGGGGATACCCCGCAGGGAGCGTTAAATCAACCCAAAGCCCGTTGCATAGTCGGTGAGCGCTGAGGGACAACGGGGCCCACATAACCAAAATCGGAGAGGTGGTGGTCCCGGCCCACCTCCTTATGGGACAGCAATGCTACAGTAGCAATCAATCTCGTGTAAAAAAAGGAGCGCAGCATGCCCGGTAGTGCTGTGCACAAGGCACTGCTTGCAGGTCTGTTATTGATCTGCTGTCTGCCGATTGTCAGCGCCCCCATGGCACTGACAGCGGGTCTTGTTTTCGGACTGGTAATCGGTAACCCCTGGAAGACGACCACTTCCACCTGGAGCAGGCGATTGCTGCAGGCATCAGTGGTTGGTTTGGGATTTGGCATAAACCTACCGGTGATTCTGAAAATTAGTAAAGACGCCTTTTTCTACACCGTCATAAGCATCAGCTTTACCATGCTTGCAGGCTGGCTGTCGGGGCGATTATTCAAAACTCCACAGCGCACCTCAATGTTAATCTCATTCGGAACAGCTATCTGCGGCGGCAGTGCCATTGCTGCCATGGCCCCGGTGATCAAGGCGGAAAGCGAAGAAACCGGGGTTGCCCTGGCAACGGTCTTCACCCTTAACTCTATTGCCCTGATTCTGTTTCCGCCCTTGGGCAACTTGCTGGGGATGGGACAACAGCAGTTCGGCCTCTGGTCTGCCCTGGCGATCCACGACACCAGCAGCGTGGTGGGGGCAGCAGCAGCCTACGGCGGGCTGGCCCTGGCGGTTGGCACCACGGTCAAGCTGACCAGGGCGTTGTGGATCATGCCGTCTGTCCTTCTGGCTGCCTGGTTTGCCAAATCAGAAAGAAAGGTTCCATTTCCCCTCTTCATCATCGGTTTTCTTTTCGCTGCAGCCATTAAGACCGTCCTGCCGCAACTTGACCTGATCTGGCACCCGCTTAACTGCATCGCCCGGCAGAGTCTGGTGGTGACGCTATTCCTGATCGGCAGCGGCCTGAGCCGGGAGGTTCTCGCCAGGACCGGTATCAAGCCGTTGGCCCATGGAATAGTACTCTGGATTATTGTCTCTGTGGCAAGCGCTGCAGCAATTCTATCTGGCTGGATCAGCTAATCACGCAAGTGGGCTAGCTAGCGTCTGCATAACCTGTTCACCCTGTTCTGCCATCGTGTGGACCGATGCACCTGCTTTATGAATGACGGTGACACCCCGGTGTTTGTTTTTGAGCAAACTGGTGAGAGTCGTGCTATCCTGCACGATGCCTACTATCAATTGCTGCTGCAGGAGGCTGGAGTATGAAAACAGTTCGTAAAACTTCTCCATCGCAAGATGGACAAGCACAACTTGAGGCACTTCGTCAGGCTGTTAATCATATTTTGGAAAAGAAACGGCGCTTGGGGCAGTACGCCGTGATCTGGCGAGATGGTAAGCCGTTTACAACGGGAGAGGATGTAACAACAACCTGAAATAGAAAACAGGGATGTCTCCTTCGTTCCCCGAGTAACTACGAGCCGTAGGTCGCAGGTTCGAATCCTGCAGGGGACGCCAATAAAAATAGGGGCTTACAGATTGCATCTGTGGGCCTTTTTTGTTGCAGTCACAATAAGGTTGTCGGCTATAGTCGCTGTTCATTCAGGGGGCATCCGGTCCACTGTGTCGCAACCCTCTTCAGACCTTACCCACCGGCGCCAGATAGACGGTCAGCTCCTCGTTGCCATCCACCCCCAGTAATGCATCGATCAGGTCTTGTCGATAGGCAGCGATGGCGCAGGTAGCGGCATTGATCGCCTGACAGGCCAGGTACAGGTTCTGGCAGACGTGGCCGGCGTCCAGGGCGATCACCTTGCAGGAGGCCTCGGCATAACGCCATTCGGTGCGGGACGGGATGGCGGTCCAGATGAAGGTGACTGCCGCCTGGCCACAGAAACGCTGCCCGTGAGTGGCAGCCACCAGGTCTCCAGCCAGGTCAGGAATGTCGTCACGTTCCAGGACCAGTGCGTGGTCAAGGGGAAGATAACGATACAGGGCAGGTAACAACCCCTCAACCGTGCGTACTGCCAGGTAGGTCTCAAAGGGGTGCCTGCATCCTGCGGAAGGGACGGTGCGCAGGACCGCAGCCGGATGTAGTTCTTCCCGCACCCCCTGGGTTGCCCACAACAGAAAGGAAAGCTCCGGCAACGTTACTGGCTGGCCGGTATAGTGCCGCTGACTCTCGCGGTTAACAATGGCTTCAACCAGGCTGCAGCGGCTGATTTGTTGGCGGTCGAAGGGGGGCAGGGGGATCAGCCGGGCACCCGCTGGCGGCGCTTTCTGGGGCGGTGGTGGCGCCTCACCCCGTTGCTGAGGGGTCTGAGAAAAGTCTACCTCTGCACGGATACGGTCAGAGAGGAAGTGACGGCCAGTGGCGATGGTGATACTGGGCATGATGGCATCCTTTGCTGTAATGACAAGAGTGTATCACGGTGTGGCGGGCGTGTCAGGCCGGCCATTGATCTTTGTCCTGCATCGGGTTGATGTTCAGGTTCAACAGCCTGCTAGTGCTTGTTGCGGTGCCCCCGTGCAGCACCACCAGAAGGCTTTGTGACGTTGACGACGCTACTGTGGCAGGACCCAGTCCCCTGTTAGCTCAAAAAGTTTTCATTTCGACTATGAGTGGTATACTTAAAAATAATTAATTCAGGGAGGTGGATCACGATGAAGCTCGCCCATATTATTGTTACAGCACTTCTGGTATCGGTTTTCGTCGGCACTGAGTTTCCCGCATACGCAGACAACCAGCTTTTCGGGAGCAAGCCGACAGTTAACACACCAGTACCCAGGATGAAGCCAGGATCAGGAGCGCTGGTCGGCCCGGCGATTCCGGGACAGCATCTGCGCAAGGTGGGCTGCTTCGATGAAGAGGCTTACGCCCGTGCAAAGAGGAAGGAAAAGAATCTCGCCGGGGCACAACTGTGCGGGGCCGACCTGAAGAACATCTTCCTGGCCGACACCGATCTGCAGGGGGCCAACCTCTCCGGCGCGAATCTCACCGGCGCCAGGTTTGATGGCTCGAATCTGCAGGGCGCAACACTTTCGCGGGCCAACCTCGCCGGCGCATCCCTGTCCCGTTCCAACCTGGAGGGCGCACGATTTGATGGGGCCAATCTGCGTGGAGCCACTATACAGGGGGCTAATCTGAAAGGGGCAGATCTCTCGCGGGCTGATTTGGAAGGGGCGGTTCTCAACAGTTCCAATTTTAGCGGAGCCAACCTGGAACGGGCAATCCTCAAGCATGTCGTGGCCCCGACAGTGCGGTTCACCTCGGCAAACCTGCGTTACGCCAATCTCGATTCCATGAACACCGAAGGAGAGCTTTACAGGAGTCGGGCACTTTTTGATGGGGCTGATCTTCGTGAGGCGAAGCTCAGGCAGGCACAGCTCATATATGCAGACTTGCAGGGCGCCGATCTGGGCCGGGCTGATTTTACCGGCGCCAGAATGGAAGGGGCCACCATGAAAAAGGCCAAAGGCGCCCGGGCGATATTCAACAACGCGGCACTCGCCAAGGCGAACTGTGAAGATGCCGATTTCAGCTATGGACAGTTTCGGGACGCCGACCTCTCACAGGCAAAACTGTTGTATGCGCGGCTTGGCGGGGCTGATCTGCGGGGGGCCAATCTGACCAAGGCAGAGGTCAACAAAGCCTTTCTGGTGGAAGCCAATCTCGAAGGAGCTAATCTCACGGAGTCTGTCCTCCCGGGCACCAACTTCAGAGCCGCCAATCTGGCCGGGACGAACTTTCATGAGTCCTCCCCGTTCCGAGCCATCATTGATCTGCGCTGGAAGGAACTTCTGAAGGGTCAGAAGTTCCGTACGAACGTCATGTTTGGGAGCATCATCTGGGCGGAGTGATCGGCTATCCGGCGACAACGGGCCATGCGCCCTCAGGAGGGCTGTCAGATGTTGATACGTGCGTTGTATCCTGACTTATGCACGATCTTCGCCCCGCGTGCGATAGCGTGTGCCGCGAATGACCACCTGCTGTCGCTCAGCTGTGTCATGGCCGAGGCCACCTTGTTCACTTGTCGGATGCGTGCCTGTTACCGGGCGCGCCTTGAGCTTTCAGATGGCAGCCTCTGGTTCAGCGAGGGGCTGCAGGAGGAAAAGCAGGGGCTGGATCTTTCATGGGGGAGCCGCCGGTCAACGCTCAAAACCAATGGGTCGGTGTTGAGCGGTTCAATCCGTGAGAGCCGCTCTTTTTTCAATCAGCGCTATCTGTTGGAGTTTGAGTTTGGCCCCTACCGCCAGGCCTGCATGCAGCTGGCCCAACAGCACGGCTTGCGTTTTGAGGACCGACTGCTAACGCTGGATCTGCTGTTGCCGCCGCAGGGGCTTGCGCCGCTGCCGTGAGAACGGCCGCTACGATACGGCATAAAAAAAGGGACCGGTTGTTGGCCGGTCCCTTTTCGTTTGTATCGTTTCTACGCTTAGCGTTGGTTGCGGTGCCCCAGTGAGGCGCCGATAAAGGCCTTGAACAGCGGATGCGGCACCAGCGGTTTGGATTTGAATTCCGGGTGGAACTGGCAGGCCAGGAACCAGGGGTGCTCAGGCAGCTCGATGATCTCCACCAGGTCTTTCTGCTGGTTGATGCCGGACAGCACCAGCCCTTTGGTGGTCATGATCTCGCGGAAGGTGTTGTTAAACTCGTAACGGTGGCGGTGGCGTTCGGAGATGTCGGTCTCGTTGTAGGCCTCAAAGGCCTTGGTGCCTTTGGTGACGGTGCAGGGACAGGCCCCCAGCCGCATGGTGCCGCCTTTTTTATGCACCGATTTCTGCTCCTCCATCAGGTGGATCACCGGCTCCTTGCAGTCGGGCTTAAACTCGGTGGAGCAGGCTTTCTTAAGGCCGCAGACGTTGCGGGCAAACTCTACCGCCGCCATCTGCATTCCCAGGCAGATACCGAAGAAGGGGATCTTTTTGGTGCGGGCATACTCGATGGCCAGTACCTTGCCCTCGGTGCCCCGCTCGCCGAAACCGCCCGGCACCAGCACGCCGTCCACGTCGTCCAGCCAGCCGTCCACTCCGTTTTCTTCCAGCTTTTCGGCATCGATATACTTGAGGTAGACCCGGCAGTCGTTGGCAATGCCGCCGTGGGTCAAGGCCTCGGCCAGGGATTTGTAGGATTCGGTCAGGTCGACGTACTTGCCGACAATGGCGATCCGCACCTCGCCGTGGCTGGGGTGACGCAGGGTCTCCACCACGTTCTGCCAGTGGGTCAGGTCGGGCTGCTTGGTCCAGATATTGAGTTTCTCCACCACCTGCTCATCCAGCCGTTCCTTGTTGAGGGCCAACGGCACAGCGTAGATATGCTCGGCATCCACCGACGGGATCACGCAGGGTTCATCAACGTTGCAGAACAGCGATATCTTACGTTTCATATCCTGGGGCAGCTCGCGGTCGCAGCGGCAGACCAGGATGTCGGGCTGGATACCGATCTTGCGCAGCTCCATCACCGAGTGTTGGGTCGGCTTGGTCTTCAGCTCGCCGGCGGTGCGGATGTAGGGCACCAGGGTGACGTGCAGGTAGAGCGTGTTGCCCTGGCCGCGGTCATGGCGCAGTTGGCGGATCGCCTCCAGGAAGGGCAGCGATTCGATGTCGCCCACGGTGCCGCCCACCTCGACGATGGCCACATCGGCCCCCTTGGCATTTTCGAGGATCTTGCTCTTGATCTCGTCGGTGATGTGGGGGATCACCTGCACGGTGCCGCCCAGGTAGTCGCCGCGGCGCTCCTTGTCGATCACCGAGAAGTAGACCTGGCCGGTGGTGAAGTTGCTCTTCTTGGACAGTTTGGCCGAGGTATAGCGCTCGTAATGGCCCAGGTCCAGGTCGGTCTCGGCGCCGTCGTCGGTGACGAACACCTCGCCGTGCTGGAAGGGGGACATGGTGCCGGGATCAACGTTGATGTAGGGGTCCAGCTTCTGCATGGTCACCCGCAGGCCTCGGGCCTCCAGCAGCGCCCCCAGTGAAGCGGCCGCCAGGCCTTTGCCGATGGATGACACCACGCCACCGGTGATAAAGATGAACTTGGTTTTCATGGAATTCGACTCCTGATTTTTTGCGCGTGCAGTCATGCGTTATCCTTGTTTCAACAGCCGTTCGCGGGCTTTGGTCAGATCTTCAGGGGTATCGACTCCCAGTGACTCGAAGTTGGTCTCCACTACCTTGATCCGTACGCCGTTTTCCAGCGCCCGCAACTGTTCCAGTTTTTCTGCCGTCTCCAGCGGGGTAGGGGCCAAGGCGGCGTAGCGGATCAGGAAGTCGCGCTGGTAGACGTACAGGCCGACATGCTTGTAGCAGAGCAGTTTGCCCGAGGCAAAGGCGTCGTCTTTCAAGTCCTGCCATTTATCGCGAAAAAAGGGCAGCGGCGAGCGGGAGAAGTAGAGCGCGTCGTTGTTGGCGTCGGTGACCACCTTGACCACGTTGGGGGACAGGAAGTCGTGCAGGCAGGTGATGCGGCATTTGAGGGTGCCCATCTGCAGTCCGGCATCGATTAAGAACGGCTCAACGGCCTGATCGATCATGGCCGGATCGATCAGCGGCTCGTCGCCCTGCACGTTGACGATGATGTCGCTGACAAGGCCTTGGGCCACCTCGGCCAATCGGTCGGTGCCGGTCTCATGGTCGGGGGATGTCATGGCCACGGTGCCGCCAAAGCGGGTGACCACCTCGGCGATCCGTTGGTCGTCGGTGGCCACGATCACCTGCGACAGGTGCCGGGCCTGACTGGTCCGTTCGTAGACGTGCTGGATCATCGGCTTGCCGCACAGGTCGGCCAGGGCCTTACCGGGGAAGCGGGTAGAACCGTAACGGGCGGGAATTATGGCAGTGATAGTCATGGATAGAACCGGATAGCGGGAAATGTGTCCGGTCAGGACGGATAAGACTAGCCTAAAAGCGGGGCAGGGTCAAGGGGCAGCTTAGGCGCGGCGCTGGTCCTGCACGATACTGTTGCGCCAGTTGAAGGCATCCAGCTGGGCAGCCAGCAGCTGTTCAAAGGTGATGCCGCTCTGTTCGAGGATATCCTGTACCGCGACAAAGTCAGTCTTTTCCAGCTTTTCGGTTAAGAGCAGCAGTTGTCCCAGCGGGCCTTCACGCCGCAGCAGGGCGGCCGCCACCTCGTCGCTCAGGTTCAGGCTGTTGACCACCTCTTCCATCTCGGTCTCGAACAGCACATCCAACAGCGACAGGATGCCGGCCATGAAGGCCGCTTCCACCACATCGCTGGTGCGGGGCAGACCGCTGCGCCGCATGGTCAGGATCTCCATCAGGCGGCCGCGAACGGCGGCCATCTCCAAGAGCGGCGAGTTAAGCCCCCGCTCGTCCTTGCCGGCAAACAGGGCCAGTTGCACCCAGCGCCGCAGGTGGTTGATGCCCAGCATCATGATGGCGTGGCGCAGGTTTTTGATCTTCTCCCGCATGCCGAACATGACCGAGTTGACCAGCTTGAGCAGGTTAAAGGTCAGGGTGGGGTTTTCGCGGAAGGTCTCTTCCACCTCGTTGATGTCCCAATCGGCGTTCAACTGCTTGAGCAGTTTCATCATGGCCAGGCCGGAAGGATCGATCCGCTTCTTGTTCAGCACTACCGGCCGCTCGAAGAAGTAGCCCTGGAACAGCTCGAAACCGTACTTGACGCACTGGTTGAACTGCTCGATGGTCTCCACCCGCTCAGCCAGCAGCCTGACCGGAAATTTACGCAGTTCAGCCGCAATCCTGGGCAGCTCCTCAGGGTCGGTCTCCATCAGATCGACCTTGATGATGTCGACAAACTTGTAGAAGGCAGCGTGATCGGGGGAGTAGACGTGGTCGTCCAGGGCGATCTGGAACCCCTGGGCCTTGAGTTGCCGGCAGCGCAGCCGGACGTTGTCGTCCAGCTCGATGTTTTCGAGGATCTCCAGCACCGACTGCTCGATCGGCAGCAGCTCCAGCATCTCGGAGTGCAGCACCCCGGCGGTGATGTTCAGGAAACCGAACTTGTCCCCCAGCACCTCTTGAAAGCCGAATTCAGACAGGGCGCTGGCGATCACCGAGGCCGAGGCCTGAGACTGGCTCTCAAACTGGGCGGTCTCATGGTGCCCGGCTGCCCGGAACAGCAGTTCGTAGCCCACAATCTCCTGATTGAGATCAAGGATCGGCTGTCGGCCGATAAAGAAGCGCAGATCCTGATCCTGTCCTGTGGGTGTCGCCATGCGCGCGTCCTAGCGTGAAGCTTTCATTGTATGTCTGGCTGCTGTAGCACGCCGGCTGCCGACTGGTCAAGCCGGCCCTGCCCGGAACAGTTAAAGGGACAATTTCAACACTTCAGGGGCGATCCGCTCCAGGGAGACCACCTTATCCACGCCACCCTGTTTGATCGCCTCATGGGGCATGCCGAACACCACGCAGCTGGCCTCATCCTGGGCGATGGTCACAGCGCCGGCGTCGTGCATCTCCTTCATCCCCCTGGCGCCGTCATCCCCCATGCCGGTCATGATTACGCCGACGATATTTTTGCCGCCGTAGCGGGCCGCCGAACGGAACAGCACATCCACCGAGGGCCGATGGCGTGAGACCAGCGGACCGTCCTTCACCTCCACATAATAGCGTGCGCCGCTGCGCTTGAGCAGGGTGTGCTTGTTGCCCGGCGCGATCAGGGCCCGGCCGCGTACTACGGTGTCGTTGTCGGCCGCCTCTTTCACGGTCACCTTGCAGGTGCTGTCCAGCCGTTTAGCAAAGGCGGCAGTGAAGTTTTCCGGCATATGCTGAACGATCACAATGCCGGGCGTATCCTCGGGCAGCGACTCCAAAAACACCTTCAAGGCCTCGGTGCCGCCGGTGGAGGCGCCCACCACCACCACCTTTTCGGTGGTCTGTATCATGGCGTGTGAGGTGGGCTTGGGCATAATCACATCGGCGGTCAGCTTGGGGCTTGCCTGGTGGTGGATGGTAAGCCGCTGCACCCTGGCCGAGGCAGCGGCCTTGATGGTGTCACAGATCTGGATGCGTGATTCCTCGATGAACTGCTTGGTACCCATCTTGGGCTTGGTGATGATATCCACCGCCCCGTATTCGAGGGCTTTGAGCGCGGTTTCACTACCCATGTCGGCCAGACTTGAGCACATCACCACCGGTATCGGATGCTGGCTCATGATCTTCTGCAGGAAGGTCAGGCCGTCCATCTTGGGCATCTCCACATCCAGCGTGATCACATCCGGTACGATGGTTCGCATCCGCTCGGCGGCCAGAAAGGGGTCGGCGGCGGTGGCGATCACCTCGATCTGGGGGTCGGAGTTGAGGATATCGCTTAAGGTCTGGCGCACCACCGATGAATCATCGACCACCAGCACCTTTATCTTGTTACCCATGGGTAGCGACCTCGTGGTTTCTATCGTCCAGCGTGCTGTTGCGCACCTTGCGGATGAACACCTCACCGCTGCCGGAGTTGAAGAACAGCATCCGTCCCCGCAGCCCGCCGGTATCGTCGGCAACCGGCCTCAAGTTCAGCTTGTGCAGCATCTCTTTTGCGCAGGCCAGATTCTGTTCACCCACAGTCAACCGTTGTGAAGGCGGTGTCCCCAACACCCGGCTGCCGCCGAACAGTTTTGCCTCCAGCTGCTGGTGGCTGGCCCCCAAGCGTAGCATACGGTCGAGCAGCAACCTGACCGCCCCCTCCACGTGGCGTTCCGCGTCTTCCGGCTTGCCGGTGGGCAGCAGGGCGTGGCAGATGCCGCCAAACCTGCCGCGAGGACAGAACAGGGTCACTGAAACGCAGGAACCGAGGATGGTCTGCACCAGTGCCGGCTGCTTGTCCACAAAAAGTTCTCCTGGCTGCAGGTAGATCTGGCGGAGATCCAGCTCTCTGAACCGCTTCATACTTTTCGATAAACGGTCGAGGCCACCGATTTGAACGGCACCTCAAGGCCGTTTAAGGTCTCTGAATGTCCGAGGAACAGAAAGCCACCCGGTACCAGCCGGTTGTGAAACTTGTGCATCAATCTGGTCTGGGTCGGTTTGTCAAAATAGATGATCACGTTGCGGCAGAAGATCACGTCCTGTCGTTCGCTGATCGGCAGTTCGTCATCCATCAGGTTGATCCGTTTAAAGTTGACATGACTACGCAGCTCGCTGCAGATGCGGACCAGGCCCTTCTTGCGGTCTTTGCTGCGCAGCAGATATTTTTTTTTCATGGTCAGCGGGATCGGGTCCACCCGGTCTTCCGGATACACGCCGTTCATGGCTGTTTTCAGCACTCTGGTGCAGATATCCGAGGCGGTGATGGCGAAGCGGAAGCCGGGGTTGGCCTGGGCATACTCGTACAACACCATGGCCATGGTGTAGGGTTCTTCACCGGTGGAACAGCCGGCGCTCCAGATCTTGAACGGGGCTCGCAGCGCGCTGCCTTCGCGCCCGTGACGCAGGTTGGGCAGCACCTGTCTGACCAGAAAATCGAAGTGCTGCGGCTCACGGAAAAAATCGGTCTTGTTGGTAGTGACCACATCCACCAGGTGCACCATCTCCTGACGCTGGCCTTCCAGGCTGAAGACGAAATCGGCATATTCCTCGAAGCTGTGCATACCTAAGGCCTTCAAGCGTTTCTGCAGCCGGGCCTCCAGCATGGTCTTTTTGACAGGCGGAATCTTGATGCCGGCTTCATCGTAGATCAGGGCGCTGAAACGCTCAAATTCGTGTTGGCGCATGATATTCAGGCTTGGCGTCAGCTCTAACTTGGTCATGGGTGCATCCTGTCACATCCCGTGCTCTTGTAAGCGGCTTGCGTTGATCAGGCCTTGTTTTTATCGGTCCCCACCAGTACGACACCGGTCAGGGTATTCATGATCACCTTGCGTCCCAGACGCCCGCCCAGATCGGCCGAAGCCACCGTTATCTTCCATTCTTCAAGGGTTTGCAGGGCCAGTGCCGCATTACGGTCGCCGATCATAAAGGCCTCGTTGCCGGTGCCGGTGATATTGGCGCCGCCAAACAGCTTGGCCACCAGGTGTTCTTTGTGGCAGCCAAGCTGCAGCACTCGTTCCAGCAATTTATCCATGGCGATGTTGCCGTACTTGGGGGTGGCCAGTCCTTCCCCGTTCCAGAGCGGCAGCATAAAGTGGTTCATGCCGCCGCCGCCATACACCTTGTCCCACAGGCAGACCGCCACACAGGAGCCCAGTACGGTGGTGATCCGGCACTCCTCACGAGACGCATAAAGTGTGCCTGGGAAGAGAAAATGTCGGTCGGATTCTTGCTCGTTCATACCGCACTATCAGGCTTGATCCGGTTCATGATCAAGCAGGAACAGGTTGCCGCCTATGCCAAGGGTCTCACCCTCACCATCCTGGTGTAGCCAAGGCAACCAGACCGTAAAACAGCTACCGTGTCCAGGTGTGGAGACCACCTCGATACGTCCTTCAAACAGCTCTACCAGCGCCTTGACAACGCTCAGGCCCAAACCGTGACCGTGATGGGCCCGGATGGAGCCGCTGTCCAGCTGACTGAAGCGATCGAAGATCCGGGGGACATCCTCTTCGAGAATGCCGCTACCGGTGTCATCCACCTTCAGCTGCAGACCGTCATCAAGGGCGAGCAGGGTTACGCTGACGGTGCCGCCCGGATGGTTGAACTCAACGGCGTTGGCCACCAGATTGCTGATGATCAGTGACAGCTTGCTGCCGTTGCAGACAGCAGCAGTCTGTTCAGCTGCCGGGCTGCCGAGGATGGTTGTACTTAGTCTGACCTGTTTGGCCTCGGCCCTCTGTTTAAAGCTGTTCAGAATGTCCGACACCAGCGGTTCAAGCTCCAGCAGTGCCGGGGCCGGTTGGACCTCGCCGGCCTCCAGCTCTGCTGCCATAAAGATGTTGCGCAGTTGGAAATCAAGGTCAAAGGCCTCTTCGTGGATCATACGCACCAGTCGAGCTGCTTCCGGCCTGTCGGCGGCCAGTGCGCATACCTCTACTGCCGGTCCCATGATCGCATTGAGCGGGTTATTGATCTCGTTGCGGATCTTGGAGAGGAAGTTGCTCTTGAGCCGTTCGGATTGCTCCAGTTTCTGGTTCATTTCCCGCAGGCGAAGGCTGACGGTGGTCAGATCGGCAAAGGCCTTGCGGCTCCGTTCAAAGCGAAGCTGGAGCTCTTCCATTAATTCCTGGTTGGTCATGGTGTGTGACATGGAAACAGGCTTCCTTTGCAGGTAGAACCCTAACAGGGCCCAGGAAACCTGAGCCCTGTTAGGGGGATCTGATTTATGGAGCCGAGCCGGCACCTAAGGCAACGGCAGCAATATCTCCTTCGCTGAACACCTTGTCGATATCGAGGATCATCACGAACGCACCCTCATGTTTGCCCATGCCCTTAATGAAATTGGTGTTCAGGCGGGTGCCGATGTGGGGGGCCGGTTCGATCTGCTCCGGCTCCATCTCCACCACCTCCTGCACCGAGTCGGCCAGGGCGCCCAGCACGCTGGTCTCTCCCTCCATGTTCACCTCAACCACGATGATGCAGGTATTGACAGTCTGTTCCGTGGCCGACATGCCGAACTTGAGCCGCATGTCGATCACCGGCACCACACTGCCCCGCAGGTTGATCACCCCCCGCATGAACTCCGGGGTCTGGGGCACCTTGGTGACGCTGTTGTATTCCAGAATTTCCCGTACCTTGGCCACATCGAGGGCAAACACCTCTTCGTCGAGCTTGAAGGTCAGGTACTGAACGGTTTCGGTAATGCTGTTCACGCTCATGGCGACCTCCTAGAATTTTTCGAACTCGTCGTCAAGGTGGTCTGCCCCGGCATGGCTCAGGTCAAGATCAACACCGCCGGTGGGGGTGCGCCTGGCCGGTGCGCCGGCCTTGATAGTGGTGGCATGGGCGATCTGCAGTTTCTTGGCTGATTTGCGTTGCGTTTGCGATCTGCCGGCCTGGTCCAGCTTGAAGAAGGAGATGGCGTCTTTGAGCTGTTCGGCCTGGCTGGACAGTTCCTCAGAGGTGGAGGCCATCTCCTCGGAGGCCGAGGCGTTCTGCTGGATTACCTGATCCAGTTGCTGGATCGCCTTGTTGATCTGGTCGGCGCCGGTATCCTGCTCTTTGCTGGATGCGGTGATCTCCTGCACCAGCTCGGCGGTTTTCTGGATATCGGGCAGCATCTTCTCCAGCATATCGCCGGCGGTCTCGGCCACCTGTACGCTGCGGGCCGACAGTTCGCTGATCTCGCCGGCGGCTGATTGACTGCGTTCGGCCAGCTTGCGCACCTCCGATGCAACAACTGCAAAGCCCTTGCCATGCTCTCCGGCCCGGGCCGCCTCAATGGCGGCGTTCAAGGCGAGGAGATTTGTTTGGCGGGCGATCTCTTCGATGATCGAGATCTTGGTGGCGATCTCCTTCATGGCCGCCACGGTCTCCTTAACCGCCTTGCCGCCTTCCTTGGCGTCGGTGGCCGACTTCATGGATATCTTCTCGGTCTGCAGGGCGTTGTCGGTGTTCTGCTTGATGCTGGAGGCCATCTCTTCCATGGAGGAGGAGACCTCTTCAGCACTGGCTGCCTGTTCGGTGGCCCCCTGCGACATCTGCTGGGCCGTGGCAGAGAGTTGCTGGCTGCCGGCCGCCACGTTGTCGGCGGCGGATACCACATCACCCACCACATGCTTCAGTTTCTCTACCATGTTCTTGATGGCATCCAGCAGCTGGCCGGTTTCATCCTTGGATGTGACTTTTACGTCCATGGTCAGGTCGCCGCCCGCCATCCTGTTGGCCACGACCACCGCCTCGTTCAGCGGCAGCACAATCCCACGGGTCAGCACTACGGCGATCGCGATCGACAGCACCAGGGCGATACCGCCCAGGATCAGCATCAGATTGCGTGCGTTGTTGTAGGTGGTAAGGGCGTCTTGGTAACGGGCTTCGTTGCGCTCAAGGTTGTGTTTCAGCAAGGCCTCAAGCTGTTCCATCATGGCCCGTTCAGCCGGGGCTGCAATTTTGCTTAAATACTGGGCCGCCTCGGCATCCTTACTGTTCAGGCCTAGCTCGATCACCTTGCTATTGTGCTCCCATGAGGCGGCGATGGTCTCTTTGAGCTTTGCGATGATCTCCCACGATTTGGCGTCGGTCTTGGTGGTCAATTCTTCGGTGGCCTTGAAGGCCTTGGCGTATTCCTCGCGGAAACCGGCGATGCGCTGGTTGTATTCCTGTTTTTTTTCAGGGTCGTCGTTGACGATGATGTTGCGCATGTTGATGCCGATGTTCTGGATGTAGGTCTCCATATGGCTGATATGGTTGATCCGCACAGCGTTGACCTTGACGATCCGCTCCAGATCAGCGTTGATGTGCGACATCCCCCTGATGCCGAGCCAGATTAGCACCAGCATGATTATCAGCACCAGCGTAAAGGCCATCCCCATCCGTTTTCCGATCTTGATGTTGCTCAGCATGGTTTCCTCCTGTGCGGCGTGTGGTATGAGTTGCTGCTTCCTTGAATGGGTTGAAAATGGCTGAAAATGCATCAGGCTTGAGGCGTGTCTGGTAACGGAGAAAGGAAGTATAGCAAGGGTTTTGGGTGCTGCAAGGAGGGCAGTGAAAAAAGGCGATTAAAAAACGGGGCAGGATCTTCTCCTGCCCCGTAGCACGTGATCATAGGGTGTCAGGTAGCCTGCCGTAACTCTATCTGCTCGACACCCTGTACCAGCATGGATGGGTCCAGGATCAAGGCCACGGTGCCGTCACCCAGAATGGTGGCCCCGGAGATGCCTTGTACATCGCGGTACATCTTGCCCAGGCTCTTGATGACGGTCTGATGTTCACCCACCACGTCGTCCACCACAAAACCGATCCGCGTGCCATTCACGCCGGCAATCACGATCTGCTCGATCTCCGGCCGTGACCCGGTGATACCGAACTGCTCCCGCAGGGAGATGTAGGGGGTAAGGGTGCCGCGCACATGGGCCAGGTTGCGGCCGTGGGCAGCCTCCACATCGGCCCGGGTCAGTTCGATACACTCTTCCACCATGGCCAGCGGCAGCACGAAGAAGTTGTCGTTGATCCGTACCAGCAGGGTTTCGATGATGGCCAGGGTCAGCGGTATCTTGAGGGTGATGACTGAGCCTTTGCCGGCGGTGCTGTTGATATCGATGCTGCCGCGCAAAGCCTCGATCGCCTTTTTGACCACATCCATCCCTACGCCGCGGCCCGAGACGCTGGTGACCTTTTTGGCGGTGGAAAAACCGGGAGCAAAGATCAGGTTGTAGATTTCTTTGTCGGTCAATTCGCTGGCCGGGGTGATCAGACCCCGCTCAATCGCCTTGGCCCGGATCGCTTCCTTGTTCAGGCCGGCTCCGTCATCATGGATGGTGACCAGTACGCTGTCGCCGGAGTGTTCGGCGGCCAGATGGACCGTGCCACGGGCGGGCTTGCCGGCTGCCCGGCGAACCTCGGGCATCTCGATGCCGTGGTCGATGCTGTTGCGGATCAGGTGCACCAGCGGATCGTTCAGCTTCTCGATCACGGTTTTGTCCAGTTCGGTCTCGGCGCCGGCGGTTTCCAGTTCGATCTCTTTGCCCAGTTCAGAGGAGAGATCCCGCACCAGCCGCTTGAACTTGCTGAAGGTGGTGCCGATCGGCAGCATCCGCATGGTGAGGGTGGTGTCCCGCAGTTCGGAAATCAGCCGCTCCACCTCTTCAGCAACGGCTACAATTTCGTTGTCCTGCTTGTCGGCGGCCAGCTGGGTCAGGTGGGCCTGAACCGTCACCAGTTCCCCCACCAGGTTCACCAGGTGGTCCAGCCGTTCAGCCGGCACCCGGATCGAGAGGGCGGTCTCCTGGACGGTCTTCTCCTGGCGGGCCTGACGCACCTGCTGTTGTTCCAAAAGGGCTGCTTCCACCTTGGATTGGGGCAGGATGCCCTGTTCCACCAGCAGTTCGCCGAACCGTTTCTGCATGGAAAGAATCTTCTGCATCTCCACCGGCGACAGGTCGCCCCGTTCCACCAGGATCTCGCCCAGGTTCTTGTAGTTGGCGTCCCCTTCGGCGGTGATGGCGCAGGTGTCGTTGATCAGGTCGATCTTCAGGTCGCAGTCGTCCTCCACAAAGATGAAGACATCCTTCAAGGCGTCCATGCCGTGGGGGGTGGTGATGATGATGTCCCAGTAGAAGTGGCACTGCTCCGGCACCAGATCAGCCAGCAGCGGGATGGCATCCAGGTGGGTCACGATCTCGCAATTGCCCAGGCTGCGCAGTTCATTCAGCAGGTTTAAGGGATTGGTGCCGCCCAGCATGATATCCGGGGCAGGTTTGAAGCGGATGCGGAAGGTGCGCTGGCACATCTCGCCCTGTGGGCTGGCGGGCTCGGTTGCCTTCGTCTCAGCGGCCACCGGGGGGGCACTCTGCGGCAGTAGTGCCTGCAGCCCGGCGATGATCTGCTGGCCCAGCACCTCATCGGCCGGAGGGCCGCCGGCCGAGGCCTCCAGCATGGTGCTGATCTGGTCGCGGGCCTGCAGGGTCAGGTCAAGCAGGGGGCGGGTGACAAACAGCTTGCCGTTACGCACCTGGTCGAAGACCGTTTCCACCTCGTGGGTAAAACGGGCGATGTCGTCAAAGCCGAACATGGCCCCGGAGCCCTTGATGGTGTGCATGGCCCGGAAGACGCGGTTGATCAGGTCATTGTCCTGGGGATTCTCCTCCAGCTCCAGCAGGGATGTTTCCAGTTCGGCCAAAAGCTCGCCGGCTTCTTCGCGATAGGTGGCGATCGCCTGTTCCATCATGGTCAGACCCCTTGCTTCTACGGTTATCCCAGTACTTTTTTGACCACGGCGATCAACTGCTCCGGCTTGAACGGCTTGACGATCCAGCCGGTGGCGCCGGCGCTTTTACCTTCGGCCTTGCGGGAATCCTGGGATTCCGTCGTCAACATCACGATCGGGATGAATTTGTTGAGGCTGCCGGCCCGCACCCCTTTGATCAGGCCGATGCCGTCCAGGTTGGGCATGTTCAGGTCGGTGATCAGCATATCCACCTTCTGGCTGCCCAGCTTGGTCAGGGCGTCCTTGCCGTCCACCGCTTCCACCACGTCGTAGCCGTTCTGTTTGAGGGTAAAGCTGACCATCTGCCGAACACTGGCCGAATCGTCGGCCGTCATGATAAGTTTTGCCATGTTAGTTCAGTCCTCCGCACCAGAGACAGGGTTTATCCTTAGTATGTTTACAGATAGTATGCCGTTGCAGGCCGACGACGCCGATCGCCTCTTGTACGCAGGGCGCCAGACTGCCGCTGAAGTTGAATGAGTGCCCGTTTTCCAGGGCCGTGCGACAGGCCGAGCAGATCAGCTGCATGCCTGCCAGGTCAACCTCGGTAAGGCGTGCTACGTCGAGCTTGGTCTTGTTGGCCGCCGGCAGCTGTGTCTGGAGCAGCGTTAGCAGCTCCGGGACGGTATCGATGGCCAACCGGCCTTCCAGAGCTACTTCAAGCAGTGTACCGTCGGTGGACAGTGTATGGGAAATAGTCAGGTCTGACATACCTACCCCCTGGGGTCATGGGTCACGGGGCATGGGCAAAGGGCGTTTGCAGATGTTGTTGCATGACCCTTGACCCTAGAATAGATCAACATTGTCGCCATACTCGGAAGCGCTGTCGGTGCCGGCCTGTTCCCGTTTCAGCGAAAGCTTCACACCGTGGCGGGCGGCCAGCATCTCGTGGATCAGGCGTTCGCTCTCCATGGTGTAGCGGCGTTCCATATGCTGCAGGTTGTTGCGGAATTCGCTGGAGGCCGGTACCTGCTGACGGGCCTCGGTGTAGACCTGTTCCAGCGCCACCTCGGCCTGTTCCGCCATCCTGCCGGATTCTTCGTGGACATGGAAGCCGCTGGTGGTGGCGTTGATATCTGCCGCCAACGATTCAACCATGCCTGCCAGGGATGACAGCCGCATACGTAACAGCTGGTTGGTGCTGGAGAGGCCGCTGATGATCTGACGGGATTCCTGCTCCATGCCGGACACCTGATCGGTGGTGCTGTCGCTCTGCTGGTCGTCGCTCTGGTTCAGGTGGGCCGTGGTCTCATTAATCGAACGCAGGATGCTGGAGACCGCTTCGGTCTGGACCACCGCCTCAAGCGACAGCCGCTTGATGGCCTCGGCCAAGACCCCCAGCGCGGCTCCCTGGGGTCCGGTGTGGGCCGCCTTGATCTGGGCGTTCAGGGCGATCAGGTCGATCTCCGAACCCACCGCCTCGATGTCGCTGACAAAGCCGGCGATCTGGCCGATGGTGCCGGTGACCTCGGACATGGCCCGCAGCAGGGTCTGGTCGGCATCGGCACAGCGCTGCAGGATAGCGGTCACCCGGTGCATGTCCTGCTGCATGGTGTCCAAAAGCGAGCTTTCGTCTGACCCGGCGTTACCCATCAGTGCCTGTTGCAACTGCCGGCTGATCTGGGATTGCTTGACGCCGATATTCTGCAGACTGTCAAGGATGGCCTGGGTGGCCTGGTTCAACTGGCTGGTTGCGTGGCGCAGCTGGGCGTGCTGCAGTTCACAGACGTCACCCACCTCGGCAATCAGTTGTTTACAGGTCGTCCGATCATCGGTATTCGAAGGCCCAGTGGTTTGCTGCAGCAGCTTTTCCAGGGCCTCGAATACATGCTCGATCTGCTGGCGGGTAATGTCGTGGAACTGTATCGAGGAGACCACGGTGGCGGTTTCGGCTGCCACCTCTTCGGCGATCACCCCGGCCTGGCTGCCGGCGTCCGAGCAGGCGTCGTTCAGCTGTGCAAGCATCTCCAGGCTGGAGCGGATGCCGGAGAGAATACTGCTGGCGTCGGCATGCTGGCTCGCCTCGGTGCTGCGGACCATGGCGAGGTTTTCGGTGATCAGCTGCGACAGCGTCTGACGCTGCTGCATGATGCCGATCGATTTTTCACTCACGGTGTGAGAGAGTTTTTCAACATCCATGGCCAGAGTGATGAAGCCGGTTCCCAGTTCTCCCAAACGTGCGCTCTCGATCTTGGTGGAGATGGAGAGCATCCGCAGGGATTTATCCATCTTCTGAAATCCTTCCAGCGGTTGCACCACCTGGTCAAGCTGGGCCATGATCTGCTCCAGGGTATGACAACTGTCGCTGCCCTGTGCACGGACACGGCTTAAGTAACTGTCCATCTCCTGAAACAGATTACGTAGCCGGGAGGTGAGCTGGCCGCTCCCGTCGCCGGCAAGCAGCTGCACCAGTTCAGCGGCGGTGGACGAGATCTGGGATGAGCGCAGCACAAAATCCTGTAATTGTTCACCGAGTTGGAGAAACTGGGTCTCGGTTGAACCGGCCAGGCGCTGCAGAATCGACATGACAGGGGCTATCTGGGATTGCCAGCGTTGCAGTTGGTCGCATAGGTTGCTGGTCATGGGCACGGGCTTCCTTTCGAGGCTGGATTACTTGATCAGCCCGAGGCTGCGCAGCTCAGCCAACAGCTTGGCCTTGCTGATCGGCTTAACCAGATAGGCGGTGGCCCCACCCTGGTAGTAGGTGTCAAAGACGGTCTTCGCGTCGTCCAGGGCGGTGATCATGACGATCTTGACCTCACAGCTGGACGGTATCGCCATCTCTTTTTCCAGGTTTCTGATCTGGCGCAGCGCCTCACGGCCATCCAGCCTGGGCATCATGATATCCAGGCAGATCAGATCGTAGGGTTTCTTCGTTTCGTGCGCCAGCTTGAACGATGCCACGGTCTCCTCGCCATCAACCGCGATATCACAGCTGAAATAGGGGGAAAGCAGTTCGCTTAAGACGCGGCGTGATATGAAATCATCTTCTGCGATCAGACATTTCACAGGAGCTACTCCTTTACCGGTTACTTAAAATCAGCGCTGCTCGAAAACACGTAATCACGGTGGGCCACCTCTTTTTGGTGACACTGGAAACAGGTTGTGACCGGATCAAGTCCGCTGGGTTTGCCCTGGGCGGTGTAGCCGGCATACAGCCAGCCGCCGGTGGCCGTTTGTCGCTTGTCCTTCTTCATCAGCACCACCATGTTCTTGGGACCGTCAACCGCTGGATTGTTGGCCTTGAGGTTGAAATGCTCGACGATGATCCGGCTGCCTTCAGGAAAGCGGTTGCCGGCCCGGTAGCCCTGCATGGCTTTGGCATCGGCATACAGGTAATGCACACCGTAAAACAGCGAGGCCTTGTCGGTAACCACCTTGCGTACGCTCTTCTTCCAGCTGGTGGCGTAACCCTTGGGCAGCGCCGGCTGCTGGGCAGCCAGGGCAGGGCAGGCAACGGCCAGGCACAGCAGGCAGAGCACAAACAACTTTTTCATAAGCACCAAGACTCCTTGCAGGGGTAATGCCTTGAGTAGGGCAAATACTACCATAAAATTTCAGCTTGTCATGTTTTGTGTTCTATCAAAAACAGCAAGCGTCCAGAGTCGAGGTGGCCATCTCTCGACGTGGTGCTGACCAGCAGCCCCGCCACCGGTACCTGTGCGGTGCTGACCGTGCCTGTTGACCGTGCCCCCTGATATATTGCCTGCTTCAAAACGTGGCAAGCGCGTTGACCTGTGGTACGAGATAGAGTAGTTTATACCGTCTCGAACGCCACCACAGGAGCCAGCCATGTCACGTCCCTCCTGGGATCAGTATTTCATCGACATCACTCACCTGGTGGCCACCCGTTCCACCTGTCTGCGTCGTCAGGTGGGGGCCCTGCTGGTCAAGGATCGCAATATCCTGGCCACCGGCTACAACGGCACACCTTCGGGCATTACCCATTGCGAAGATGTGGGCTGTCTGCGGGATCGACTGCAGGTGCCTTCCGGTGAGCGGCACGAGCTCTGCCGGGGTCTGCATGCCGAGCAGAACGCCATCATCCAGGCCGCCCGCCATGGAGTGAACATCGATGGCGCCACCCTCTACTGCACCACCATGCCCTGTATCATCTGCACCAAGATGCTGATCAATGCCGGCATCCGCCGGATTGTGTATGAAGAGGGCTATGCCGATCAGCTGGCCCGGGAGATGGTGGCCGAGGCGCAGATCGCGGTGGATCAGTTCCAGCGCCAGACCCCGCGGGGGGTGATGCCGTGAAGTGTCCTTTTTGCGGTAATCCCGACAGCAAGGTGGTGGATTCCCGGCCTGACAAGGGCGGGGCGGCCATCCGGCGGCGGCGTGAGTGCGAGAGCTGCGCCAAGCGGTTCACCACCCATGAGCGGATCGAGGAGATGCTGCCGCTGATCTGCAAGAAGGATGGCCGGCGGGAGCCGTTCGACCGGCTGAAGGTGGTGGCGGGCATCAAAAAGGCCTGCGAAAAGCGCCCGGTTTCCATTGAGGAGATCGAGCGGATGGCCGATCGGCTGGAGGCCAGGCTGCAGGAGAGCAGCGAACGGGAGATTCCGGCCTCGCAGGTGGGTGAGTGGATCATGAAGGAGTTGCATGACACCGATGAGGTGGCCTATGTGCGCTTTGCCTCGGTCTATCGCTCGTTTAAGGATATCAGCGAGTTTATGGATGAGTTGCAGGAGCTGCTCAAGAAGTAGGGGCAGAGGAGGCTGCAATGACCGGCAATGATAACAGATATATGCGACGTGCCCTGACCCTGGCTCGCAAGGGAGTGGGACGGACGGCTCCCAACCCGGCGGTGGGCTGTGTGATCGTGAAGGACGGTCGGGTGGTTGGTGAGGGCTGGCACAAAAAGGCCGGCACGCCCCATGCCGAGATCCATGCCCTGCAGCAGGCCGGCCCGCTGGCCAGCGGGGCTGACGTGTATGTGACCCTTGAACCCTGCAACCACCACGGCAAGACCCCCCCCTGCAGCGAGGCGCTGATTGCGGCCGGGGTGCGGCGGGTGGTGGTGGGCATGGTAGACCCGTTTGATCAGGTCAGCGGCAGGGGGATCGCCCGCCTGCGCAGTGCCGGGATCGAGGTTGAGGTTGGCCTGCTGGAGGCTGATTGCCGCGAGTTGAACAAGGGTTTTATCAAGTACGTGACCAGCGGCCGGCCCTATGTGATCTATAAATCGGCCATGACCCTGGATGGCAATATCGCCACCGTGACCGGCCATTCCCGTTGGGTGAGCGGCGAAGCGTCACGCCGTTACGTGCACCGGCTGCGTGATGCCTGCGATGCGGTGATGGTGGGGGTTGATACGATCCTGATGGACAACCCGCAGCTGAATGTGCGGCATGTCAAGGGCCGTTCGCCGCTGCGGGTGATTGTGGACACCCATCTGCGGACCCCGGAAAGCGTCAATGTGCTGTCAGGCCCACTGGCCAAAAAGACCATTATCGCCACCTGCGAGACCAACCCCAAGGTACACCGTCGCTACGAGCTGCAGGGGGCTATGGTGATGGTCTGCGAGGAGTTTGACGGCCGGGTTGCCATGGCCGATCTGCTGCGTAAGCTGGGCCTGCATGGCGTGCAGACCATCCTGCTGGAGGGGGGCAGCCGTCTGGCGGGGGATATGCTTAAAAATGGCCTGATCGACGAATGTATCTTCTTCTATGCCCCCAAGATCGTGGGGAACGGGTTTGCCCCCTTTACCCTGCCCGGCATCGAGACCATGGACAGCGCCATCCGGATGGCGTTCACCCAAGTCGGCATGAGCGGCCCTGATGTGGTGGTGCATGCCCGGCCGGAGGCGCCATGTTTACCGGCCTGATCGAATGCACCGGTACTGTGGTCGCCTTGCGGCGTGGCGGCCGATCGGCGGTGCTGGAGGTGAGTGCGCCCCTGCCGGCGGACCAGGTCGCGATCGGTGATTCGATCGCCGTCAACGGGGTCTGCCTGACGGTGACCGCCATGACGGCTGGTCGCTTCAGTTTTGATGTCTCGCCTGAGACGGTGTCGCGCAGTACCTTCCACACAGTGGCTCCCGGAGCGGCGGTCAATCTGGAGCGGGCCCTGCGGATGGGGGGGCGTCTGGACGGCCACCTGGTGACCGGCCATGTGGATTGCATCGCCCGGCTTGAGAACCGCAGCCAGCGCGACAACGCCACACAACTCACCTTTCGTTTGCCTGCTGAGCATGCCCGGCTGCTGGTGGAAAAAGGGTCGGTGGCCATCGACGGCATCAGCCTGACCGTGAACGAGGTGGGCCCGGAACGGTTCGGCGTGACCATCATCCCCCATACCCTGGCCAAGACCACCCTGGCCGACCTCAAGGTGGGCGGAAGTGTGAACATTGAGACCGACATCATCGGCAAGTATGTGGCGCGGCTGCTGGCGCCCCATGCCGGGGGTGGCGGCCTGACCATGGAAAAACTGCTGCAGAACGGTTTTGTCTAGAGAGAGGAATTGCGAGCAATGGGTGTATGTACGATCGAAGAGGCAATTGAGGATATCCGCCAGGGCAAGATGGTGATCCTGGTTGACGATGAAGACCGTGAGAACGAAGGTGACCTGACTATGGCGGCCGAACTGGCCACCCCCGAGGCGATCAACTTTATGGCCAAATACGGCCGTGGTCTGATCTGCCTGACCCTGACCGCCGAGAAGTGTGACGCCCTGGGACTGAAGCCGATGGTGCGGGACAACACCTCCCCCTTCGAGACCGCCTTCACGGTCTCCATCGAGGCCAAGCGCGGCGTCACCACCGGCATCTCCGCTGCTGATCGCGCCCACACCATCCTGACGGCGGTGGCCCCCCAGGCCACGGCCAGTGATCTGGTCAGCCCCGGCCATATTTTTCCGCTGCGGGCCAAGCCGGGCGGGGTGCTGGTGCGTACCGGCCAGACCGAAGGTTCGGTGGATCTGGCACGGCTGGCGGGCTTGACGCCGGCCGGGGTGATCTGCGAGATCATGAACGACGACGGCAGCATGTCGCGCATGCCGGAGTTGAAGGAGTTTGCCAAGCAGCATAACCTCAAGATCTGCACCGTGGCCGACCTGGTGGCCTACCGCCTCAAGCATGAGCAGCTGGTGCGGATTGTGGCCGAGGCCAAGCTGCCTTCCCGCTATGGTGGCGATTGGCGGGTGGTGGCCTTTGAAAACGACCTGGACAAGCTGGATCACCTGGCGCTGGTCAAGGGCGACATCTCCGGTGATCAGCCGGTGCTGGTGCGGGTCCACTCCGAGTGCCTGACCGGCGATGTGATGGGCAGCTTGCGCTGCGACTGCGGCGAACAGCTGCACAAGGCGATGGAGTCCATCGATCGCGAGGGACGCGGGGTGGTGCTGTATATGCGTCAGGAAGGCCGGGGCATCGGCCTGGTCAACAAGCTCAAGGCTTATGAACTGCAGGATCAGGGGTTGGATACGGTGGAGGCCAACCAGCAGCTGGGTTTCAAGGCCGACATGCGCGATTATGGTTTGGGGGCCCAGATCCTGGTGACCCTGGGGCTTACCAAGATCAGGCTGTTGACCAACAATCCCCGCAAGATGGTGGGCCTGCAGGGCTACGGCATCGAAATCGTCGATCGGGTGCCGATCGAGGCCAACCCCACCTGCTCAAACCTCGGCTATCTGCGGACCAAGCGTGAGAAGCTGGGTCACCTGCTGGAAAAGGTCTGATGACGGTTCTGCTGCATATCTGCTGCGGCCCCTGCGCCTTGTATCCGCTGAGTGTGCTGCGCGGTGAAGGGCTGGCGGTGACCGGCTGGTTTTATAACCACAACATCCACCCTTACCAGGAGTATCAGCGTCGTCGTGATACTGCCCGGCAGATGGCAGAACAGGAGGGGCTGGAGCTGATGGTGCGGGATGAGTACCGTCTGGAGGAGTTTCTGGCCAACGTGGCGGCCGAGCCTGAAAAACGCTGCGCCTACTGCTATGCCTCCCGCCTGGACGCCGCCGCTGCAGCGGCCCGTGAGGGCGGTTTTGATGCCTTCAGTTCCTCTTTGTTCTATAGTCGCTACCAGAACCATGAGCTGATGCGTCAGCAGGCCGAGGCTGCTGCCCTTAGGCATGGGGTCAGCTTTCTGTACCGTGATTTTCGACCCGGCTGGCAGGAGGGGATCAAGCGTTCCAAGGAACTGGGCCTGTATCGTCAGCAGTACTGCGGCTGTATCTACAGCGAGCAGGAACGCTACCAACCCAAGGAACAGCGCTGATGAACGGTCTGGGGCGGAGCCTGATCATGATCGGCCTCGTGCTGGTGGCGCTGGGGGTGGTGATCAGTCTGGCGCCGCGCATCCCCTGGCTGGGTAAGCTGCCGGGAGATATCCTTATCAAGCGGGAGCAGTTCAGTTTCTACATGCCGCTGACCACCAGCCTGCTGGTGTCGCTGGTGCTTTCGCTAGTGTTCTGGCTGTTGCGGCGCTAACATCACCGATGCATATACAAAAAACGGCCCGGACAGTGTTTGTCCGGGCCGTTTCCGTTTAAAACAGGTTTTGGTCAGTCGATTAAGCGTGGATTGCGTTTACCGGGCAGGTGTCAACGCAGGCGCCGCAGTCGATGCAGGTGTCGGCATCGATTACGCGCTTGTTGCCTTGCTCGCTGATGGCGTTGACGGGGCAGGAATCTTCACAAGCGCCGCAGTTGGTGCAATCGTCGGTAATGGTATGGGACATGACAGGCTCCTTTGTGTGGGGTTTTGTTCCGTGACGGAATACTCTGGTTTTCTAGCACGGGGTAAAGCAAATGTCCAGCAAAAGTGTATACCGAAAAGTGCATGTCTGCCATGAAAAAGGTTGAATTTAAAATTGTCACCATGATATATCAAATGCAGTTTTATTTTTAAGCAAACGGTTTATTATCGCTAACGATTTTTTATTGATAGTAATGGTGAATTCCTTTTTATTTTATTGGAGGATCAAGATGATTATCATGGCGTTGAACTGCGGCAGCTCCTCAGTCAAATACCAGCTGTTCGACTGGGAAAAAAAGGTGGTCGTGGCCAAGGGGATGGTGGAGCGGGTGATTGTCGGCGACTCGTTCATCGAACACGATGTACCCGGCCGTCCTGCCTATCGCCTTGATGAAGACTGTCCCGACCATCGCGCCGCCATTGACCTGGTGATCAGAACGGTAACCGATTCCCGGCATGGTGTCTTGAAAAACGTCAATGAGATCTCGGCTGTTGGCCATCGCGTCGTACACGGCGGCGAAAAATTCACCCGTTCAGTGTTGATTGACGCGCAGGTGCTGGATGCGGTCAAGGAGGTGCAGCACCTGGCCCCGCTGCACAACCCCCCCAACATCGACGGTATCGAGGCTGCCCAGCTCTTGCTGCCCGGGGTGCCCCATGTTGCCATCTTCGACACCGCCTTCCACCAGACCATGCCGGAATATGCCTATCTCTATCCGGTGCCCTACGACTGGTACGAGAAGCACGGCGTTCGGCGCTACGGTTTTCACGGCACCTCGCACCTGTACGTCTCCAAGCGGGCTGCGGTGTTGCTGGGCAAACCGGCCAGCGAGTGCAATATCGTCACCATGCATATCGGAAACGGCGTTTCCCACTGCGCCATCAAGAACGGTATCTCAGTGGACACCACCATGGGGCTGACCCCGCTGGAAGGTGCCGTGATGGGTACCCGTTGCGGTGACATCGATCCGGCCATTCCGTCGTTCATGATGCAGAAGGAGAACCTCTCCGCCAAGGAGATCGACAGCATCCTCAACAAGAAGAGCGGTATCCTCGGGATTACCGGTCGTTACACCGACCGTCGCGATGTGATTGAGCATGCCAAAGCCGGCGATCACCGTTGTGAGCTGGCCCTGGATATCGAGGCCTATCGGCTGCGCAAGTATATCGGCGCCTATATGGCTGCCGTGGGCAGGCTGGATGCAGTGGTCTTCACGGCCGGCGTGGGCGAGATGGGGGCTGCCATCCGTGAGCGGGCCATTGAGAACCTGGAACATCTCGGTATTATTCTGGATCGTGAACGCAACGCCGGCGCCGTGACCCGCAAGCGGGAGTCGTTGATCACCACCGACGATTCGCCGGTCAAGGTGTTTGTGATCCCCACCGACGAGGAACTGGTCTTTACCGAGGATGTGGTGGCGATCCTGGACGGCAGCTACACCGATCATATGCAGTTCGAGTATTCCTTTGCCAAAAAGGAGTTTGTCCGCAAGTAACCGTGCTGCCCTGGTGACAGAGAATACGAAACGCCCCGCCAGGAGAGCCTGACGGGGCGTTTTTGTTTGAGCAGGTGACCGGTTGCGGTTGTTAGCTGCCCAGTTCTTCTTTCAGTCCTTCCACCACTGCCCTGACCTCAGCCAGCATGTCGGCGGCCTGCGTTGAACGCTCGTGCTTCAGGTAAAGCTGATAAAATTTGAGCGCCTCCGCCATCCGATCCTGATCCATGCAGATGCTGCCCAGGGTCAGGTAGCTCATGCTGAAGGCAGGATCCAGCCTGATGGCGGTGAGGCACTGTTCTTCCGCCTCTTCCAGCTCTTCCAGGTCGTAGAACAGTTCTCCCAGGTTATGGTAGGCAGCCGGGTCATCCGGTTCGAGCTCAATGCCCTTTTGATAGGCCTCGATCGCCTGCCGGTGCTCGCCTTTACCGTACCAGGCATCCCCCAGCGCGTTCCAGGCAAACAGGTTGTCCGGCTCCCGTTCCAGGGCCTGCTGAAATGCGGCGATCGCCTCGTCGGGCTTGTCCTGGGCATGGTGCACCAGGCCGATGCTGACCAGGGCGTCGCTGTCCTGCGGATCTACCTCCAGCACCCGTTGGTAGCTTTTTAAAGCATCCTGGTGTTGCCCGGCCTCCAGCTGCAGGTCACCTAAGGTGGTCAGGGCATCCGGGTCGTCAGGTGCGAGCAGCAGACCGGCCCGGTAGGCGGCGATGGCCTCGTCCAGACGTCCCAGTTCAGCCAGTGCGTCGCCCTGATAGAAACAGCCGGCCGGATCATCGGGATGCTGGGCCCGGTAGCTGATCAGGGTCTCCAGGGCAGCGGCAGGATTGTCGGCTTCCAACTGGTCGATGGCGGTGGTCAATACGGGGTCAAGGGTGTCGGTGCTCATAATCAGGTGTCCTCCAAAGACGGTGCGTGTTCGCAGGCTAGCACAGTCAATGCCTGCTGTGGTTAGTAAAAAATTTGCAATCTGTAAACTTTGTTTTATACTGCCGGCCACCACTCTCATGAACGGGGTTTTCCATGCACCGCGAGCAGCCGCAGCAAACCCTCGGATTGCGTACCCTCGAAGATATCAGCAGCATCATCCTCCATTCACACGATCTCCACGAGACCCTGGATAATATCGTCACCATCGTTGCCAAACGGATGAACAGCGACGTCTGTTCGATCTACCTGCTGGAGGACGATGGCGAGACCCTGGTGCTGAAGGCCACCAAGGGTCTGGCTCAAAGCGCGGTCAACAAGATCAGCATGAAGACCTCCGAGGGTCTGTCGGGCCTGGTGGTGGAGACCCGCGGCGTGGTGACCACCGATAACGCTCCGGCCCATCCCCGTTACAAGTATTTCAAGTATTCACGCGAAGAGCGTTACAACTCGTTTCTGGGTCTGCCGCTGTTCGAGCGCAAGACGCCGATCGGCGTGATTGTGGTGCAGAACAAGGAGCCGCGTCTGTTCAGCGAGGATGAGATCAGCGCCCTGCGCACAATCACCTTCCAGATCAGCAGTATCGTGCTCAACGCCAAGCTGTTGGACTCGATCCAGACCAAAGAGCAGGAGCGGGCTTTTTATGAGCAGGAGCTGGCCCGGCTGCGTACCGGCCGTCCCGGTGAACGACACGGCGCTGAGCATGACGAGCGCTTGCGTATCCTGCACGGTACGGCGGTGTCGGGCGGTGTCTGCCGCGGCAAGGTCTATATCCTCGATCGTTTCAGCGACAAGGTGATCAATGTCGCCAAGGTGGGCAGCAAGGCCGAAGAGCTGAAAAGGTTCCAGCTGGCCCTGGAAAAGGTCACCATTCAGACCATCTACATGGAAAAACGGGTCAGCGAGCTGCTCTCCGAAGGCGATGCCGCCATCTTTCATACCCACCTGATGATCCTGGAGGACCGCGGTTTTTCCGGCAAGGTGCAGGAGCTGATCGAGCAGGGCAGCGGCGCCGTCCGTGCGGTGCACGAGGTGGTGCAGGGCTATATCGAGGTTTTCGCCGCCATGGAAGACCCCTATCTGCGGGAACGTTCCGCCGATATGGAGGACATCGGCCGCCGGATCATCGATGTGCTGCAGGGCACCGAGCATGACGGGGTCAAGCTTAAGGAGGCCCGCATCATCATTGCCGAGGACATCTTCCCTTCCGACATGGCCATGCTTGATCATGACCGGGTGCTGGGAATCGTGACCGAAAAGGGCAATATCTATTCTCACGCCGCCATTATGGCCAAGTCGCTGGGTATTCCTGCCGTGGTGGGGGTGGCTGGTCTGTTGCAGGCCGCCGATGTCAAGGATCGCATGATCGTGGACGGCGCCTCGGGCAACATCTATCTGAACCCGGATAAGCATGTCTGCGAGGAGTATCAGCGGCTGGAGCAGGACTACGCCACGCGTTTGAAGGAGCTGGAGCCGCTGCGCGACCTGCCGGCAGTGACCACCAACGGCACCCGCATCACCCTGCGGGCCAATATCGGTCTGATCTCCGACATCAAGGTGGCGGTGGCCAACGGCGCCGAAGGGGTGGGGCTCTACCGCACCGAATTTCCCTATATGACCCGTACCAGCTTCCCCAACCGCCATGATCAGGCAATGCTTTATCGCAAGATTCTGGAAGGGTTTCCGGATCAGACGGTCAATATTCGCACCCTGGATATCGGCGGCGACAAGGGACTTCCCTATTTTAGTTACCCGCAGGAAGATAACCCGTTTCTGGGCTGGCGATCGATCAGGGTTTCGCTGGAGGAGCAGGCCATCTTCAAGGAACAGTTGGCCGGCATCCTGTTGGCGGCCCCGGCCGGACGACCCACCATCATGTTTCCGCTGATTTCCTGTCTGGATGAGGTGCGGGCCATCCGTCGCATCTTGGCCGAGGTGGTGCAGGAACTGCGGGCGGAAGGGTGCCGGGTCTGCGAGGAGCTGCCGTTGGGGATCATGGTGGAGGTGCCGGCTGCGGTGCAGATCGTCCACCTGCTGGCCAGGGAGGTAGAGTACCTGAGTATCGGCACCAACGACCTGATCCAGTATATGCTGGCTGCCGACCGCAACAACCCCAAGGTGAAGCAGTATTATGAGCCGTACCATCCGGCGGTGCTGCATGCCATTAAACGGGTGGCCGATGTGGGGCGCGAGATGGGTACCAAGGTTTCGATCTGCGGCGAGATGGCGGCTGACCCGCTGGATGCCCTGCTGCTGGTGGGGATGGGGATTCGGGAATTCAGCCTGTCGGCCCCCAGTATCCCGGTGGTCAAGCAGGCCCTGCGCAGTCACTCGCTGCGCCAGTGTCAGGCCTTGTCCCGCACCGTGCTGGCCCTGGATTCCGGGGCGGACATCAAGGCGTATCTGGCGAAGAAGCGCACGCAGTTGTTCGGGTAGACACGCCCGGAAGTTTACTCATAGCGCCACTTGAAGGTGACCACCTTGCAACCCGGCATCGCCTTGCGCAAGGCTGCCAATCCCGTCTCGGTGACCTTGGTGCCGCTGAAGGTCAGCCATTTGAGCCCGTTAAGCGCCTGCAGGTTGACCAGGCCGTCATCGGTGATCTCACTGTGGTAGAGGTAGAGCCGCCGCAGCCCGGTCAGGCAGGCCAGGTGTTTCAGGCCGTCATCGCTGACCGCCGTGTTGGAGAGGTACAGCTCCTGCAGGCCGGAGAGCTTGCAGAGTCGCTCCAGGGCCTCGTCCCTGACCTCATACAGAAACAGGGCCTGCAGGTCGTTTTTGCCCAGCGACTCCAGGAAGGCAAGGCCTGCTGAACCGTCTCCCCGCACATCGAGCCGCAGTGCCATTTTCAGCGGTATCTCCCGCGCCCCTCGCGCGGCCCCCAATTTTTGCCAGTCCCGATAATCCACCGACTTGATCGGCCGCAGATACAGGGTGCCGTAGCTCTGATCCGACGGAAAACGTACCAGTCTGGTCTCCAGCTGTGGCGACTGCCGTTCGTCGACGGCTTCCGGCTCGCCTTTCAGCAGCGCCAGCCGCTTGCGGGCCTTGGCCAGGTCAAGGTCCACCGTGGCGGCCATCTCCGCCAGCAGGTCGATCCCATCACTCAAGGCATCGTCAACCCGCTGCTTGAAGTGGTAGATATCGGATCCGATCAGTTCTGCGGTCTGATCGCGCAGTTCCTGGATGGTCTGGCGCACATGGGCCAGCTGCCGGATCAGGCGGATCAGCTCGGCGCCGATATCCAGCCCCTGTGCCGGCTCCGGTCCTAACTGCCACTCCCGCAACAGGCGCTGCAGGCCGATACGGTCACCTTCCTGGTAGGCCTGGTTGGCGATGACCATCAATTCCTGACGTCGAAACCGTTCGTGGTCGTCCATCCCCAGATCGGGGTGGATCGTCTTGGCCACCTCGCGGTAGAGGGCTTTCAGGCTCTTTTCCTCCAGAATGCTGGTGGTGTCGGGATCGTCGTCCAGCAGGCTGGTGGTGCCCAGGGGGCGGCTCAAGGTTTCGTGCTCGGAGGTGTGGTAATACTTGTGATGTTCTTCGTCGGCATCGCTGCCTAAAAGTCCGCTGATCTGCCATTCCAGCTGTTCAAGCTCGCTGATGCGGGCCCCCAGTAGTTGCTCGTAGGCCCTCTCAAAGACCCGGATCTCGGACTTAATGGCGGAAAGGTCCCGCTCGCAGCGCGCCTGGTCTTCCAGCAGACCGGCCAACTCCCGGCGTTTTTTGGTGAGCTCTAACTCTTCAGGGGATTTCATGACAGACCTGACTCCGTTGGGTGCCAGCTACGATAGGCAATCGACAGCAGTGTTGCAAGGGGTTTTCACACACCAGCGGTGGTGGGGCTGAACAGCTCGCGGGCCAGCCGCAGGCTGATCCGGCGTTGTCGCTCAAGCGCTGCCCGATAGAGGGTGTCACAGGCGTCGACCAGGGCTCCCACGTCCCGCGGCAGCACGGTAAGCAGCCAGCCGGCCACGTCGTCAGGCAGCAAAACCTGGCGGTCGGCGGCCAGTTTGGCGATCAGCATCCGGCGCGAGCTGTCGTCGCTTACATCAAGCTGGGCCACCAGCCCCCACAACAGGCGCGAGATCAGGTGGTCATCCAGATTGCGCAGCTCGCGGGGGGTGCCAGTGGCGGTCAGGGCCACCGGCAGGCCGGCGGTGTGAAACTGGTTGAACAGTTCCCACACCATCTGGCGCAGGACCGGCGTGTCCGGCAGCAGCTGCAGGTCATCCACCAGCAGGGCCGGCAGGTTACTCAACTCTTCAAACAGGCCGATGCTGTTGCCGTCTGTAAACTCTTTACATGATGCGACCCGGCTGTCACCGCCGATGGTTTGCTGGATGGCATGCAGCAGGTGTGATTTGCCGCAGCCGGTGGGCCCATACAGAACGAGCAGTTTCTCGTGGCTATCCGGATTAGTCAGTTGCCGGGCAAAGGCCAGGGCGGTGGCGTTGCCGTCGCAGCAGACGAAGTTTTCGAAGCTATAGCGGGGGGTCACCGGCAGGTTGAGGGCTTGTTGCATCTAGAACAGCGCCCCCTGTGGCGCCTGCGGCTCGAACCTGCCGAAGTGCCGATAGGCTGCCGGTGTGGCGGTACGGCCCCGTGGTGTGCGGTTTAAGAAGCCGTTTTGAATCAGGAACGGTTCGTAGACGTCCTCGATGGTGTCGCTCTCTTCGCCAATGGCCGCACCGATGGTATCAAGCCCCACCGGGCCGCCGCCGAACTTGTCGATGATGGTCAACAGGATCATCCGGTCCATCTGGTCGAAGCCCATCTCGTCGATCTCCAGCAGTTGCAGGGTCTCCTGGACGACAGACAGGTTTATGACGCCATCGGCTCGTACCTGGGCGAAGTCACGCACCCGGCGCAGCAGACGGTTGGCGATGCGGGGGGTGCCGCGGCTGCGGCGGGCCAGTTCCAGCGCCCCTGCGTGGTCGATGCCCATGCCCAGGATGCGGGCCGAGCGGGTGACGATCACCGCCAGTTCCTCGTGGGTGTAAAATTCAAGCCGTGAGATAACGCCAAAACGGTCCCGCAGGGGCGAGGAGAGCAGACCGGCCCTGGTGGTGGCCCCCACCAGGGTGAAGCGGGGCAGGTCAATCTTGATGGAGCGGGCGCTGGGCCCCTGGCCGATGATGATATCCAGCTGAAAGTCCTCCATGGCCGGATAGAGGATCTCTTCCACCACGTGGGACAGCCGGTGGATCTCGTCGATGAACAGCACGTCATGGGCTTCCAGGTTGGTCAGGATGGCGGCCAGGTCGCCGGGGCGCTCGATCACCGGACCGGAGGTGGACTTGATGTTGACCCCCATCTCGCTGGCCACGATGTTGGCCAGGGTGGTCTTGCCCAGACCGGGGGGGCCGTAGAGCAGCACATGGTCCAGCGCCTCGTTGCGTCCCCGGGCCGCCTCGATGAACAGCCGCAGGTTGGCGCGGATCTTCTCCTGACCGATGTAATCGTCCAGGGTGCGGGGGCGCAGGGTGGCGTCAAACTGGAAATCATCGTCACTTTTCTGGGGGGAGATGGCACGGTCCATGGCCCCGACTATGACCGAATTTTCCAGCCTTGTCAAAGGAGCCGCCAACATGCTAGAAAGGGTCTGCCTCGCACCAGATTGCGGGGCCTTTTTGATCTGACGAGGTGCCACTATGCAAACCCGTGAACTGACCATCGGCAACGTGAAACTGGGGGGCGGACGTCCCCTGGCCCTGATCGCCGGACCCTGTGTGATTGAAGACAAAGAAGCAACCCTGCGCCACGCCGAACGACTGCTTACCATCTGCAACGGCCTGGGCATGGGGCTGATTTTCAAGGCCTCCTACGACAAGGCCAACCGCACCTCGGTGCATGCCTTCCGTGGCCCCGGCATGGACGAGGGGCTGCAGATCCTGGCTGCGGTCAAGGAAAAGCTGGGCCTGCCGGTGCTGTCCGACATCCACTCCATCGAGCAGGTGCAGCCGGCGGCACAGGTGCTGGATGTACTGCAGATACCGGCCTTCCTCTGCCGCCAGACCGACCTGCTGGTGGCGGCGGCCGAGACCGGCAAGGTGATCAACGTTAAGAAGGGGCAGTTCCTGGCCCCCTGGGATATGAAGAACGTGGCCGGCAAACTGGCGGCCACCGGCAATGAGAACATCATCCTCACCGAGCGGGGCGCCTCCTTCGGCTACAATAACCTGGTGGTGGATATGCGTTCCTTCCCGGTGATGCGGGCCACCGGCTACCCGGTAGTCTTCGACGCCACCCACAGTGTGCAGCTGCCCGGCGGCCAGGGTACCTCCTCCGGCGGACAGCGCGAATTTGTGGAGTTTCTGTCCAGAGCGGCGGTAGCCACCGGCATCGACGGCATCTTCATGGAGGTGCATGAGGACCCGGACAAGGCGCTGTGCGACGGCCCCAACTCGATCCCCCTGGCTGAACTGCCGGCCCTGCTTAAAAAACTGCAGGCCCTGGATGCGGCGGTGCGCTGATGGCTATCCTGGCTGAGGCAAAACGGGTGATTATGGTTGAGGCCCAGGCGGTGGCTGCCCTGGCGGAACGGCTGGACGCCTCCTTTCAGCAGTCGGTTGAGCTGATTCTGGCCAGTAAGGGCCGGGTGGTGGTGACCGGCATGGGCAAGTCGGGGCTGATCGGCCAGAAGATCGCTTCAACCATGGCCTCCACCGGCACGCCGGCCCTTTTCCTGCACCCGGCCGAGGGTATTCACGGCGATCTGGGGATGATCATGACCGGCGATGTGGTGATCGCCATCTCCAACAGCGGCGAGACCGACGAACTGTTGCGGATTCTGCCCAGTATCAAACGTCTGGGCGCCCATCTGATCTCCATGACCGGCAATCCTGATTCGACGCTGGCCAAGGCCGGGGATCTCTTTTTGGATGTCTCGGTCAAGGAAGAGGCCTGCCCCCTGGGGCTGGCTCCGACCGCCTCCACCACCGCCACCCTGGCCATGGGCGATGCGCTGGCCGTGGCATTATTGGTTGAACGGGGCTTTAAGGCTGAAGACTTCGCCATCTTCCATCCTGGCGGCTCGCTGGGTAAAAAGCTGTTGCTGCGGGTGGAGGATATCATGCACAGCGGCAGTGCCATACCGCTGGTGGCGGAAGACATCTTGATGAAGGAGGCGCTGTTCGAGATCACTGCCAAGGGTCTGGGTATCACCGGCGTGACCGATGCCGATGGCACGTTGCTGGGAGTGATCACCGATGGCGACCTGCGCCGGGCCCTGGAGCGGGGTGAGGACATCCTGCAGGCCACTGCCGGTCAAATGATGAAGCGGGGCGCAAAGCGGATTGTGCGGCGTGAGTTGGCGGCCGCGGCCCTGCAGATCATGGAACGGTTTTCGATCACCTCGCTGTTTGTGTTTGAGAATGAGCAGGATCAGGCACCCTGCGGGGTGATTCATCTGCACGATCTGCTCAAGGCCGGCATCGCCTGATCGCAGGCCAAGGAACCCTTCTATGCATGAGAAACTGAAACAGATCGAACTGCTGCTCTTGGATGTGGACGGGGTGATGACCGACGGCCGCATCATCTGGGATGCCCACGGTGTGGAGACCAAGGCCTTCAACGTCAAGGACGGCCACGGCATCAAGCTGGTGCAGCGGGCCGGTGTCCAGGTGGGGATCATTACCGGACGCACCTCGCCGGTGGTTGATCTGCGTGCCCGTGAACTGGGGATCGATATCCTCTATCAGGGGGCCCTCAAAAAGCTGGACAGTTACCAGGATATCAAGCGGCGTACCGGTCTGGAGGATTATCAGATCGCCTACATGGGTGATGATGTGATCGACGTGCCGGTGATGCGACGGGTTGGTTTCTCGGCTGCCCCGGCCGATGCGCTGCCGGAAGTGGCGGCGCTGGTCGACTACGTGGCCCGTTGCCGAGGGGGCTGCGGCGCGGTGCGGGAGTTGTGCGACCTGCTCTTGAGGGGCCGTGGTGTCTGGCAGGAACTGGTGGTCAGTCGCTATGAACTGTAGTCTATTCAATCTTTGTGCCAATTGATCGTCAGGCGAAAGGTATGCGCTGGACAGCCCCTGGTCACGATGGTATAGTGCCCCCATGCTGACGCTGAGTCCACGGCGCATAAAACAGATCCTGGCCATAGCCATACTGGTGCCGACCCTGGTGCTGGTGGTGGTTATTGTCTCCCGGCAGCAACGTGCAAGTTCACCAGAATCGGTCCCCCACGCCTCTTCGCCCGACGTTGACATGTCCATGAACCAGGTCCGTTTTTCAGAGATGCGCGACGATGCCACGTTGTGGGAACTGGTGGCCGACCGGGCTGATTACGATAAGGAACCTGGTGTGGTGCACCTCAAAACGGTCCGTCTGGAGACCTTCGAGGGCAAGACCGGCGGGGTGGTGATCACCTCTCAGACCGGCAAATACCAGGAGTCGAAACAGCTGGTTACCATGGAAGGGACGGTGCATGCCGTTACCCGCAAGGGGATGATCTTCGACACCGACCAACTGCTGTACCTGCCGGCCACCAGCAGGTTGCTGACCGACCGTGGGGTCAGCGTACTGGATGGTCGCTTGAGGCTGAAAGCCATCGGTATGGAGGCCTCACTGAAGACCGAACAGGTCCGTTTTTTGAGTCAGGTGAATGCCGTAATCGAGGGGAACCATGCAAAACGTTAAGCGGCTCATGGCCGCAGCACTACCCGTACTGCTGTTGACGATTTCGCTGGCCTGGGCTGCGCCCCAGCCTGCTGAAAAAAAGGCCGCCAAGGATCGCTCGTCACAACCGATAACGGTCAAGTCGGATCAGCTGCAGGCCTACAACGAGGCGAAGCAGGCCATCTTTACCGGTCGTGTGGTGGCGCGTCAGGATAATGTGACCATCTACTCCGATCGCCTGGAGGTCTACTACGGCGAGACCAACGACGAGGTGGACAAGATTATTGCCATCGGCAATGTGCGTATCCTGCAGACCAACCGGGTCGGCACCGGTGGCCATGCCGTCTATGAGAGCAGGCTGGGCAAGATCACGCTGACCGAAAACCCCCGCGTCAGCCAGGATACGGACACGGTCACCGGCAAGGTGATCATCTACTATCTGGATGAAGAGCGCAGTGAAGTGCAGAGCGGCGATAACGCACGGGTCGAGGCGGTGATCCACCCCAAGTCCGGCAGTACTCCCAAAAAGAATGACAAGAAACATGACGTCAGCAAGTAATCAACACGGCATCCTGCGTGCCGAAGGGCTCTGCAAGAGCTACGGCAAGCGGCAGGTGGTCAAGGGGGTCGACCTCTCGCTGCAGTCCGGCCAGGTGATCGGCCTGCTGGGGCCCAATGGCGCCGGCAAAACCACCACCTTTTACATGGTGGTGGGGCTGACGCTGCCTGACAGCGGCCGGGTGTTCATCAATGACGAAGAGCTATCCGGTCTGCCGATGCACCTGCGGGCCCGGCGGGGTATCAGCTACTTGCCCCAGGAGGCCTCGGTCTTTCGCAAGCTGTCGGTGGCCGACAACCTGATGGCGATCCTGGAGACGGTGGAGCCCGACCCGGAGTTACGGCTGCACCGGCGTGATGAGCTGCTGGACGAATTTGGCATCCGGCATGTGGCCGCCACCATGGGCTATGCCCTGTCCGGCGGCGAGCGGCGGCGGGTTGAAATCGCCCGGGCCCTGATCACCAAGCCCTCCTTTGTGTTGCTGGATGAGCCCTTTGCCGGCATTGACCCGATCGCCGTGGCCGACATACAGAACCTGATTGTGGCCTTGAAGGCGCGTAACATCGGGGTACTGATCTCGGATCACAACGTGCGGGAGACCCTGGGGGTCTGCGATGCGGCCTATATCGTCAATGAGGGACAGGTGCTGGAGTACGGCACACCCGAAGAGATAGCCAACAGCCGCAAGGCCCGCGAGATCTATCTGGGCGAGGCGTTCCGCCTGTAACCGCAGGCGGCCGGCGGGAGAGCATTCATGGCAATGGAGATGCGGCAACAGCTCAAGATGACCCAGCAACTGGTGATGACACCCCAGTTGCAACAGGCCATCAAGCTGCTGCAGTTGACCCGTATCGAGTTGCAGGATGTGGTCAGCCAGGAGCTGGAGGAGAATCCGCTGCTGGAAGAAGTGCTGGACCCGGACGAGGCCCGCGAAGGCGATCAGCAGCTGGAGGCCGATGAAGCGGAACAGCGCGATGATCTGGAGCCGCAGCGGGAGTCCTACGACGAAGTGGAAACCGGCGAGGAAACCCTGCGTGACTGGGACAGCTACCTGGACGGCTACAACTACAGCGCCGGTGAGCAGTACAACGATGACGACGACCGGCCTTCCTTTGAGGCGCTTTTAACCCGCAAGGGCACCTTGGGCGATCATCTGCGCTGGCAGCTGCATATGGGGCACTTCAGCGACACAGAGATCCGCTTTGGTGAAGAGATCATCGGCAATCTGGATGACGATGGCTACTTCCGGGCCTCGCTGCCGGAACTTGCTGCATCCAGTGGCCTGCCGGAAGCTGTGGCCGAGGCGATCCTCGCCAGGATTCAGGAATTCGACCCGCCCGGCATAGCCGCCCGCACCCTGCAGGAGTGCCTGCTGGTGCAGGCCCGGGCACTGGGCATGGGCGGCAGTCTGGTCGAGGCGATCCTGGAGCAGCACCTCAAGGATCTGGAGACCCGCAACTACCGTCTGATAGCCCGTTCCTTGCACTGCGACGTAGAGCATGTGGTCACGGCCGCCAAGCTGATTGCCGGTCTGGATCCCCGGCCCGGCTCGGTGTATACCAGTGAAGAGACCCACTACATCTCGCCGGACATCTTTGTCCACAAGGTGGCAGATGACTACGTGGTGATGCTGAATGAGGACGGACTGCCCAGCCTGCGCCTGTCGCCCCATTATCTTGAGGCCAAGGCCGGCGGAGGTCTGGATGCCAAGGCGGATGAATACGTCAGCGACAAGATGCGTGCGGCCCAGTGGCTGATCAAGAGCATCCAGCAACGTCAGCGCACCATCTTTCGGGTGGCCAAGAGTATCGTCAAGTTCCAGCGCGAGTTTCTGGAACGGGGGGTTGAAGGGTTGCGGCCCTTGGTGCTGCGGGATGTGGCCGAGGATATCGGCATGCACGAATCCACCATCAGCCGGGTGACCACCAACAAGTACATGCAGACCCCCCAGGGGCTGTATGAGTTGAAGTATTTTTTCAACAGCAGCCTGTCCACCTCGGACGGCGATTCGGTTTCTTCTGAAAGCGTCAAGAGCCGGATCAAGGATATCATCGACAAGGAAGACGCCCGCAAGCCGCTCTCTGACCAGAAGATCGCCGAGATGCTCTCGGACGAGACGGTCAATATCGCCCGGCGGACGGTCACCAAATATCGCGAGATGCTCAAAATCGGATCGTCGTCGGAACGCCGGCGACATTTCTGATATACTTTCCCCACGGAGGGGAACTACACCACGAGGAGGAAGTTCACATGAATGTTACCACCACTTTTCGGCATATGGAGCAGAGCGAGGCGCTGAAGGCCTACGCCGAAGAAAAACTGGAGCGGGTCAAAAAATATATCGATGGTCCGATCAATGCCCAGGTCTATTTCACGGTGGAGAAGATTCGTCATATCGTTGAGATCGTGATAAATGCAAAAGGGGTAAACACCAAGGCATCCGAGGCCACCAACGACATGTACGCCGCTGTGGATGCCGTCATCGACAAGATCGAGCGTCAACTCAAGCGCTACAAGGAGCGGTTAAAAAACCACAAGCCGGCCAATGAGGCCAGCGGCCGCGCCATGTCCAAGCAGATCTTCCAGGCCGAGAGCATCGAAACCAGCAGCGAGCCGGTGGTGATCACCACCAAGACCGAGACCGCCAAGCCGATGTCGGTGGATGAGGCCGTGATGCAGATGGATCTGCTGCACAAAGACTTCCTGGTGTTCACCGATGCCGTGTCCGGTGAAATCAACGTGGTCTACCGTCGTAAAGACGGCAACTTCGGCCTGATCGCTCCCCAGCGGGCCTGATACCAGACGCCGGGGAACCCAGATTCCCCGGCACTCTCTACCCACCCATGGACAGTGTTTCGCTTGCCATTCAAGAGCTTTTAAACGAGACCGACTATGGCCTTGAGCTTCGTCTGCTGGCCGGCGCCGGCGGGCTGGGACATCAGGTCACCTCGTCCCGTATTCAAAAGCCTGGTCTGGCCCTCACCGGCTATACCGAACATCTGCATCCAGATCGGATTCAGGTGCTGGGTAATACCGAAATATCCTATTTGAGCCAGCTGGAGCCGCAGGTTGCCCAGGCTCACGCCCAGGCGTTGTGCGCCTTTCCGATCTCCTGCTTCATTGTTACCAAAGGTTTGACCCCGCCGGCCGCGTTCCTTGCAGTGACTGAGTCAGCCGGTATCCCGGTGCTGGGCACCCGCCACCAGTCATCAACCTTCATCTCGCTGATCACCAAATTTCTTGAAGAGCGTCTCTTGCCCACCACCCATCTGCACGGGGTGCTGGTGGATGTGCTGGGCGTCGGCGTGCTGCTGACGGGAAAAAGCGGTATCGGCAAGAGCGAATGCGCGCTTGATCTGGTGATTCGCGGTCACCGCCTGGTGGCCGATGACATGGTGTTCATCAAAAAAAAGATGCCGGCCTCGCTGGTGGGGCAAGCTGAACAGCAGATTCAGCACCTGATGGAGATCAGGGGCTTAGGTATCATCAATATCAAAGACCTCTACGGGGTCTCTTCGATCCGTGACAAGAAAATCATCGACCTGGTACTGGAGCTTGAGGAGTGGAATCCGGAACAGGAATACGATCGGCTGGGGATCGACGATCGCAGAACCACCATCCTGGGGGTTGATCTGCCCCACCTGGTGATACCGGTGCGGCCGGGGCGGAACCTGGCAGCCATCATCGAGGTGGCGGCCCGTAATTTTCTGCTGAAAGGGATGGGCTACCACTCGGCCCGCGATTTTCAGGAACGGCTGCTGAACCGGATGGATGTCCGGCAGCTGGGTGACGAGGTGGAGTAGCCGATGCGGATCGTGGTGATTACCGGCATGTCCGGCTCCGGCAAATCAACAGCGGCCAAGGCCCTTGAAGACGAGGGTTTTTACTGTATCGACAACCTGCCGGTGCGTCTGTTCCGCCAGTTTGTCGATCTGATTGAAAAGTCGGGCGAACAGTTTGAAGGTGTGGTGTTGGTGACCGATATCCGCGCCCGGGACCTGACCGGCAGTATCGAGGCTTCGTTTGGCGAGCTGCGTGAGGCGGGGCATCAGATGGAGGTGCTGTTCTTTGATGCCTCCGATGAGGTGCTGATCCGCCGTTTCTCTGAAACCAGGCGTCGTCACCCGGCAGAAGAACAGTGCAGTGTTCCCGAAGGGATCAGGATCGAGCGGGAACAATTGTTCTGGCTGCGCCAGAATGCCACCCGATTGATCGACACCTCGGAGTTTACGGTCCACCAGCTGAAGGACCAGGTGATCACGATCATCAGGGGCGAGGAAGGCAGCGGCCATTTCACTATCGAGCTGATCTCGTTCGGCTTCCGTTACGGGGTGCCGCTGGATGCCAACATGGTGATGGATGTGCGCTTCCTGCCCAATCCTCACTTCATTCCCGAACTTCGCCCGCAAACCGGCCTGGATGCCGGAGTGCGTCGGTTTGTGCTGGAAAAACCGGAAACCAGCGAATTTCTGGATATCTTCACCAGGCTGCTGGCATTTCTGATTCCGGCCTACCGTCGGGAAGGCAAGAGCTACCTGACCATTGCCATCGGCTGCACCGGCGGGCGTCATCGCTCGGTGGCCATTGTGGAAGAGACCGCCAGGCAGCTGCAGGACAACGGTTTGCAGGTGCGCTGTAGCCACCGTGATTACGAGAAGGGATAACAGGCGATGATTGGACTTGTGGTGGTAACCCATGCCGGCCTGGCCGGAGAGCTGCTGAGAGCAACGGCCATGATAACCGGCGAACTTGAACGCTGCGAGGCGGTCGAACTGCACCCTGAAGACCCGCCGGATCAGTTGACCGGCCGGATTGCCGAGAGCCTGGAACGGGTAGGAGCTGACGGCGCGGTGATCATGACCGATATGTTCGGCGGAACCCCCTCCAACACCGGCATGTCGTTTTTGAAAGAGGGGCAGGTCGAGGTGGTAACCGGCGTTAATCTGCCGATGATGGTCGAGTTTATTTCGCGCCGGGAGCGCTTGCCCCTGGATGAACTGGCTGCCACGCTGCAGCGTTGCGGCCATGAAAGTATCATCGTGGCCGGTGAATTTCTGAAATAAGCGACGAGGGATCATGCTGCAACAGGAATGTGAGATCATAAACAAGTTGGGGCTCCATGCCCGGGCATCGGCCCTGTTCGTGAAGACCGCCAGCCGTTTCCAGTCGGATGTGAAGCTGGCCCGCGAAGGGGTGGAGGTCAACGGCAAAAGTATCATGGGGATCATGATGCTGGCCGCAGCCAAAGGGACGACTGTCCGGCTGACGGTTTCCGGCCCTGATGAGGTTGAGGCCATGCAGGTTATTGCCGACCTGATCCGTGACGGGTTCGGCGAGGAATGACCATGCCGCCTGCCGCCATGCCGGCCCTGTTTGCCTTCGTTTTCGGCGCTGTGGTGGGCTCATTCTTAAATGTCTGCATCTACCGCCTGCCGCTCGACCAATCGGTCGTTTCACCGGGCTCACGCTGCATGGGCTGCGGTACGGCTATCCGCTGGTATGACAATATCCCCATTCTGAGCTGGATTGCGCTACGTGGACGTTGCCGGTCATGCAATGCTCCGTTTTCCATTCGTTATCCGCTGGTCGAGCTGTTAACCGGTTTACTTGCGGTGCTGTTGCTGCTCAAGTTCGGCCCCTCACTGCATTTAGTGATCATGTTTCTGTTCTGCGCCGCCCTGGTGGTGATCACCTTCATCGACTTCGATCACCAGATCATCCCCGATGAGATCTCACTGCCCGGTATCATGCTGGGGTTTTTGAGCTCTTTCTTCCTGCCGGACCACGGCTGGCTGTCGTCACTGCTCGGCATCGTGGTCGGCTGGGGGAGCCTGGCCCTGATCTTTTACGGCTACCTCTGGTTGACCGGCAGGGAAGGGATGGGGGGCGGCGATGCCAAGCTGCTGGCCATGATGGGGGCCTTTCTGGGACTCCAGGCGGTGCCGTTTATCATCTTTGCCTCGTCGCTGGTGGGCACCGTGGCCGGTCTGTCGATCATGGCAGTACAGCGCAAGGATCGCCACCTGGCCATTCCGTTTGGGCCCTACCTGGCCCTGGGGGCTGTGCTCTACATCTTTGTCGGTCCTCAACTGATCCAGTGGTACCTGCAGCTGGGGAAGTAGCGCCGTGCGCGGCTATCGACCCAGCCTCACCTTCTCCATCCTGGCCTCCCTGGCCTGTCTGCTGGTGCTTACCTGGGTGCTGTTCAGCCTGTTTGCCCTGACCACTGCCGAACGTGACCTCCTGGCCCAAAAAGCCGACCATGCCCGCATGCTGCTGGCCACCTTCGTCAACCAGTTGCCGGAACAATTGCCGACCTTTCCGGAAGGGATGCTGCCGCTGGACGCCTCGGCTGCCATCTATGCCGGCAAGCTTGCCGAGGAACAATCCTTCGAGCGTCTGACGCTCTTGGACCGCAACGGCAAGGTGATCTACACCGTCGGCAGGGACGGCAGCGACCAGTTTCAACCGTTCACGGCCCCTGCAGAGCGCTCGGATGCCGGTGTCATACTTGCCGGCGGCGCCTCCCTGGCCCGCACCGCGCCGGTTTTGCGTGATGGTCAAAGCGTGGGACGAGCCGGTCTGGTGTTGTCACTGACCGGAGAACAGCTGCGGCTGCAGCGTTCGCGTCAGCTGTTCATGGCCTACTTCGCCCTCGATTTCATCCTGTTGCTGGGTTTCGGTTCCGCTATCCTCTCGCGCATTGTGGTGCGGCCGGTCAATCGACTGTTGACCGCCACCGAGCGGATCACCGGTGGTGTCTATGGCCATCAGGTGGCGGTGGCCGGACCGCTCGAACTGGCCCGGCTGGCTGAATCGTTCAACGTCATGTCAGCGGTTTTGCAGCAGAAACAGGATGAAGTCGGCAGCCATGTCAAGACACTGGAGCAGGTCAATCGTAATCTCGAACAGGCCCGTGAAGAGGCGGTCCGTTCCGAAAAGATGGCCTCGGTGGGCCTGCTGGCCGCCGGTACGGCCCACGAGATCGGTACCCCCCTGGCATCGGTGATGGGCTACGCCGAGCTGCTGGCTGCCGAAGTGACGGACAATCAGGTCCAGGCCGAGTACATCCAGAGAATCCAGCAGGGCTGCAACAGGATCGACCGGATCGTGCGCGGTCTGCTGGATTACGCCCGCCCGAAGAGCCCAGCCTTTGAACTGGTGGCGCTGGGGCCGCTGGTGGTTGCCACGGTTGAGTTGTTGCAGCATCAAGGGTTGTTCAAGCAGTGCCGGGTCGAGGTTCGGTGTCTCGGTCAGGTACCGCTGGTTAATCTCGACCCGCACCAACTGCAGCAGGTGCTGATCAATCTGCTGATCAACAGCCATGATGCCATGCCGGATAAAGGCCAGTTGCTGGTGGAGGTCTGCGCTGACGATCCACAAAGGACTCATCTGCCGGTCAGGATTCGGGTACAGGATAGCGGCAGCGGTATTGCCGAAAAGGATCTGGGCAGGATCTTTGATCCCTTTTTCACCACTAAGGACCCCGGTCGTGGAACCGGCCTGGGACTTGCCATCTCCACCAGAATCATTGAGGCCTTCGGTGGCAGGATTACCGTACAGAGCTCCCAGGGTAAGGGCAGCTGCTTTACGATACACCTTCCCGGCGCAGTTGAGGCAGGTCAGGGCTCATGAGTCAGCGGCATATACTGGTCATTGATGATGAAGAAAATCTGCGGCACATGCTGACGGCCATGCTCCGTAAGCAGGGCTTTGCCGTTGATGTCGCCGCCAGCGGCAGAGAAGCCCTGCAACGGTTGGCAGCCCAGGTGTATGATTTTATCCTGTGTGACATCCGGATGCCTGAAATGGATGGCCATGCCTTTTTGCAACAGGCCGTAGCCCGTGGGGTCACGGCGCCGATCATCATGATGACCGCCTACGGCGGAGTTGATACGGCCGTAGCCTGCATGCAGGAGGGGGCCTACGACTTCATCTCCAAACCGTTCAAGCAGGATGAGATCGTCATCGTGCTCAAAAAGGCCGAGGAGCGCGAGCGGCTGAAAGAAGAAAACCGTCAGCTGCGGGCCCAGGCGGTCAGCGGCAGCTCGTTTCATGGCCTGATCGGGCGCAACCCGGCCATGCTGGCACTCTATGACCAGATCAGCCGTGTGGCCGATCTGAAGACTACCGTGCTGATCCAGGGCGAGTCGGGCACCGGCAAGGAGCTGGTGGCGCGGGCCATCCACACCAGCGGCGCCCGTGGTAAGCAACCGTTTGTGGCGGTCAACTGCGGCGCCATTTCTGAACATCTGCTGGAAAGTGAGCTGTTCGGCCATGTCAAAGGGGCCTTCACCGGCGCGATCAGTGACAAGGCCGGGCTCTTTGAACAGGCCGATGGCGGCACCCTGCTGCTGGATGAAGTGGGCGAGATGCCGCCGGCGCTGCAGGTCAAGCTGCTGCGGGTGCTGCAGGAGGGAGAGATCAGGCGGGTAGGCGCCGCCTCCGCACAACGGGTCGATGTGCGGGTGGTCTCGGCCACAGCCCGTGATCTGCAGGTTGAGGTGGCCTCAGGCCGTTTTCGGGAGGATCTCTTCTTCCGTCTGAATGTCTTTACCGTCCAGTTGCCGTCGCTGCGGGAGCGGCTGGACGACCTGCCGTTTTTGGCTGATCAGTTTGTGCGCAGCTGCAGCGCCCGTATCGGTCGTGAACCGGCCCCGCGTCTGACCTCTGATGCGCTTCGCCACCTGCTGTCCTATAGTTGGCCCGGTAATGTTCGTGAATTGGAAAACGTCATCGAACGCAGTCTGGTACTCTGCGATGGCGACCAGCTCAGAGAATGCTGCCTGGCTGCGGTCGATGCCCCGGCCGGAGGGCAGGGTGGCAGTGACAACCTCTCCATTAAACAGGCCGAGCGTATGATGGAGATGGACCTGATCCGCCGGGCCCTGGAGCGGACCGGCGGCAACCGTACCCATGCCGCCAAACTGCTTGAGATCAGCCACCGGGCGCTGTTGTACAAGATGAAAGAGTACGAACTTGAATAACGGTTAGTATGTGGTATACCTCCGCTTGATGTTCATCGGTAAAAAAACGGTAAACAGCTGGAGGCACTGGTGCCGGCAACTAGCTATAATCGTTGTTCCAGAGACGGTTTCACACTGATCGAGCTCTTGATGGTGCTTGCCATCATCGCCTGTCTGGGGGCCATTGCCACCCCACTTGCCGCAACCTTTTACAGCACCTGTGCACTCAAGACCGCCATGTCCGACATCTGTCTGTTGGTCAGAGAGGCCCGGGGGCTGGCACTTTCTTCTGCCGACCCCCACGCGGTCACCTTCAACCCGGTTACCGGCAGGGCCTGTCTTGCGCTTTCCCGCGGCCCCGACAACCAATGGAACACCGCCGATGACCATGTACTCAGTGCGGTCAAGATCGTGGGACGAGGCGGCGGGTTGCGCTTTGGTTACGGCAGCTGCGGGCCGATACCCGGTCTTGCCCCCTCCGATGATGGTATCACCTTCCAGGTCAACAACTCCATGGTCTGCAATCAGGACCTGTCCAGCAACGCCGGCACCGTCTATCTGGTAGCCGGCAACGACACCGCCATGGCGCTTACTGCCAACTCATCGGCAAACGGCTACCGGCTGCGCCGTTGCAGCAATGGCAGATGGGAACCGCTGTAACTGCAGCACAAACCTCCTCTTCGGTTAAAAATCACTATGCAAAATATGCAACCCAGGGGGGATGTGAGGTCTTGTGCTATGCAAAATTTGCGTAGCCCGGCTGTGTTTAGCGGAATAAATGAGTAAAATCAACGTGTTATGTTTAATCGGCAAACGGCACTTTTTTTGCTTGTGATGTCAGCGTGTAAATTCATCAGCTGAAGCAAAGGATAGCCCCTATGTCTCGTTTACTGCTGGTCGTACTTGCCGTACTGTTACTCACCACCCCGGTTCTCGCCAAGATGCCGGCCGAAAAAGATGGCTGCGGCACCCAGGAGTGCAGCACCTGCCATAGCTTGAGCGTTGAAGAAGCCAACAAGCTGCTCTCCTTTGCCGGTATCACCGTCAAATCTGTCAAGCCGGCACCGGCCCGTGGCCTGTATGAGGTGCTGTTCGAGAAAGGCGGCGGTATCGGATTGGTGTTTATCGACTTTGCCAAAAAACACCTGCTGGAAGGCCAAGTGCTGGATCTGACCACCAAACAGCCGGTCATCGCACACGAGCAGGAGCTGCCCCGGCCCAAGCAGTTCACCGGCGTTGATCCCAAGCTGATTCCACTTCAGCATGCTTTTACCATCGGCAACCCCAAGGCGACCAAAAAGATCTATGTCTTCACTGATCCGGATTGCCCCTACTGCCGTACCCTGCACCCTGAACTGGCCAAGCTGGAAAAGCTGATGCCTGATCTGGCGATCCATATCATGCTCTACCCGTTGCAGCAGTTGCATCCCCAGGCCTACGACAAGGCCCGGGTAGTTTTGTCGACCAAGAGTCGAAAGAATCTTGATCAGGCTTTCGACGGCAAAGAGCTGCCCAAGCTGAAGGGTGATGCCGCCAAGGCTGCCGTGGATGCCGTTATCAAATTTGCCCAGGAACAGGGGATCAACTCGACCCCCACCATCCTGCTGCCGGATGGCAAACCGTATCAGGGTCAACGGGATGCTCAGGCTTTACAGGCTATTTTGAAGAATTAAGTGTATTTTGATTCAAGCATGGAGGTTGAAAATGTACAGGCCTATCAGTTCAATCATGGCATTGGTACTGTTTTTTTGCACGGTTACGGTGAGCTTTGCAGAAGAACTGGTCCGTGGAAAAGTTATGAAATTGGATGATACTTCTATGGTGCTCAGAATGAAAGATGGCAGGGAACGGGATGTTCGCATCAGGCCTGAGACAAAGATCATGCACAGGGCGGGAGCTGGGGAACAGGCCGGACCGGCAAAGTTAACGACAAGCGCGCAAGTGGCAGCATATCTGGATGGTCGTACCGCTGTTTTTGTCGTGGTTGAGGAGGTGCCGAGATGAAAAGCATTATGCGGATTTTTACAGCTACACTTATGATGCTATGCGTTGCTTCATATGTATGGGCCTTGTCGATTGATTCGGTAACACCAGGCACCTCAACGTCACCAGGAGACCTGAATGTACCGGTGTCTACGAGTGTTGTTATCAAATTCGATCAAACCGTACGTTGGAATAGTATTTACAATAACGGTAGCTATCGAATCACCCTCCATGAGGATGATACTGGACAGGTGGTGCCTGTCACCTATTCGCCTACATCCAACGATGACAGCTATACCTTAACACCTCAGAGCAGTCTGAAATACAATACAATATACCGTTTGTTCATCAGCAGATATGTTAAAGAAAGGTGGGACAACGATACCCTTGGTTCAGATAGAAACTTTTATTTCAGAACAGAAGTAGCCAGTGATACGATCAGGCCAACGGTTACCCCGATCTATCCTGGCGCAGGTGCCACCAATGTGCCGGTTGACACTGCCATTTCAGCTCTGTTCAGTGAGGACATGAATGCCGCGACGATCGCATCGCCTGCCGTAAGCATGACTATCTCTCCAGCGGCTGGGTCTAACACCATCTCTTATTCAGACAAGGAAGCAAACCTGACCACAGGCGTAAACCTGTCACCTGGTACGACTTATACGGTCACGGTCCATAATACGGTGGCCGATCTTGCCGGAAACACCATGCTGAGCAACTACTCCTGGAGCTTCAGCACTGTGCCGCCTGACTCCACGCCTCCAATTGTGCAGGCTACGATGCCGGTCACCGGGTCGGTGAGCGTTTCGATCACGCCAACCATTCAGATAACCTTTAGTGAAGCTATGATGGCCAGCACAATCACTGCTGCGAATATAACGGTGAATGGAGGGACCTGGAACGTCAGCTTTAACGGTGATCGCACTGCCACCCTCACGTTGAGTAGCGGTACACTGGCCTATGGTGCTGACTATGTAGTAACGGTTTCTACTGGCGTCAGGGATCTTGCCGGTAACTACATGGCTGCGTCCTACCCGATGACTTTTACCACGGTTCAGAATATTACCCCCCCAAATGTCAATGAGTATTGTCAAGTGCCGCCTTTTGTTGCAGGAACCGGTGTACAGCCAAACCTGCTGCTGGTGGTGGATAACTCCGGTAGTATGGAGGAGTTTGCCTACAAGACGGCCGGCAAGGGAAATTCAACCGGCACGGGAGCCGATGGCAGTTATAACCCGGCTACCATCTACTATGGTTATTTTGATGCCACTAAGATGTATAAGTATAATGCCAGTGGTTATTTCGAGGTTGATAGTACGGCTGCCTACAGCACAACCAGTTTTTGGTCGGGGAACATGCTGAACTGGCTGACCATGCGCAGAGTAGATGTGGTGCGCAAGGTGCTGGTGGGTGGCAGGGTACTGCAGGGCAGCAGCACCTCACCATCGAATCCCCGTTCGACGGCTGAAACCAATAATTATCTGATAGGCCTCGAGAATACCAGCCGGGACCGCTACAAGGTTTATTCCGGTGTCTACTACCGGATAGACGATGGTCCAAACCTCTACAAATGCAGTTCCAGCAGTTGTTCGTCTTATACCAATACCTATAAGGTGAAGGTGTTGATCGGTACCCAGCCACCGACGGACGGCCTAGTCACACAATACGCTGATGAGTTGCGGATCGGCGCAATGTTTTTCAATACAGACGGCACCTTGTACGAAGATGGTAACTATGGTGACAAGGATGGCGGATATATTGCGTCGTCAATGGGTGACTCAGCAGCAACCATTACCTATCAAATTGAGACCAGAAATCCCTCCTCATGGACGCCGCTGGCGGAAACACTCTATGAGTCGGTACGTTATTTTCAGAAAACTACCAGTGCCTACAATGGAACCACCTACAGCACAGATCCTATCACCCATACCTGCCAACGTAACTTTGTCATGGTGGTGACTGATGGCGAATCCACCAAGGACCGGAATATTCCAGGTGGTAACTGGAGCGGCGAGGTGACTAAGGTCACCGATAGCTACGGTTTTTATATAAAAACCTGGATGGACAGTATTGGCACCAATGAGGGATCTGCCAGCAGATACGCGACAAGTGCTAATGGTTCTGAGGGGACCTACTACCTGCCGGGAGTTTCGTACTATGCGCACAATACGGATCTTCGTTCTGCCACGGTGGGTAACGGTGCTATCGCCGGTAAACAGAATTTGACCATTTACACGGTGTTTGCCTTTGACGACTCGACGGTTGGACGTGACCTGCTCAAGCAGGCAGCAAAATATGGTGGCTATGAAGATCTGGATGCTGATGGTAAGCCTTATACAGATTCCAGCTGTGGCACTACGACACCAAACGCCAAATGCGTTGAATGGGATAAAAACGGCGATGGCATTCCGGATACCTACTTTGAGGCGCAACAAGGGCAGCAACTGGTTGCTGCTCTTGGTCAGGCCTTTAACGACATACTGACACGGGTATCGTCAGGTACGGCTGCCTCTATTCTTAACAACAGCGAGGGCAGTGGCGCGAGTCTGTTGCAAGCTGTTTTCTATCCCAAAAAAGCTTTTGATAGCGGGACAGAGGTTTCGTGGGTTGGTGAGCTGCAAAACCTCTGGTACTACTTGGACCCGTACTTACAGTTGAGCTCTATCAGGGTTGACACTGTTGCGGATAACAAGTTGAACCTGCTTCAGGATAATATTGCTCAGTTCTACTTTGATGGCAACCAGACCCTTGTGCGCCTCCTGAGGGATAATACAGGGAGAGGGACTTCCCTCGCGGATCTCGGCTCGTTCAGTCCGGATGATACTACAAATGTTAGAAGTCTCTGGCGTGCAGGTCGTCTGTTATGGGCACGTGATCTTGCAACCGATAACCGTACCATTTATACACGTACCGGCGACGCTGCGCTTGATACAATAAACGGATTTGCACCATTCACTACGGCATTAAAAACCAGCACAACGATTCAGAGCTACCTGCAGGCTGCCAATGCAACCGAGGCGGAAAAATTGGTTTCTTACATCCGCGGCACTGACCAGAGCGGCTTCCGTTCGAGGGCTGCCACTATTGCAGGGGCGAACGGCACCTGGCGTCTGGGCGATATTGTCAGCTCGACCCCCAAAATACAGGGAAACGTCGGCCTGAATGTGTATCATCAAGCCACACCTACCGGCTATAATGACACTTCCTACGAGAAGTTTACTAACTCCAATGATTATAAAAATCGTGGTATGGCCTATGTTGGAGCGAATGATGGCATGCTGCATGCCTTCAGGATGGGGGTTCTAAAGGAACTCACAGATCCTTGTCGTAATCCGGAGTCCGATTCTACCTCGTCAACTTGTATTGCTGATAAAGCCAAAATTAACGATTACACCGTCAACACAAATGGTACCAGTACGAATACAAGGGCAAACGCTGCTGATCAGATCGGAAAAGAGGAATGGGCATTTATTCCCAAGCAGGTAATGCCGTATCTTAAGTATTTTGCCGCTGCTGATTATCCTCATCTTTTTTATGTTGATGGCTCACCAATGATTGTGGATGTTGCGATTAATAAACCATCGTCTGCAAGCTATGTAGCAACTGATTATCCGAGTTGTTCAACCAGCTACTGGGAATGTCCCAAGCAGACCAAGTATAGCGGTGACCTGACAGCTATCACTACAGATGACACAAAAAACATAGATTATGCAAACACCAGTTGGCGTACTATTCTGATTGGCAGCACCGGACTTGGTGGGGCGAGTCGTAACAGAACCGCAGCCTGTGCAACGAGTACCGGCACAAACTGTGTTAAGACTCCGGTGGCTGATGTTGGTTACTCCAGTTATTTTGCATTGGATATTACAAACCCAGTAGCCCCTAAATATCTCTGGGAATTTAGTGGAGACAAGGACGAATCTGCCACAGCGACAAATGGAAATTTAGGTTTTGCTACCACCGGTCCGGTAATTGTTCGGGCAGGCTCAAAAGACAAAAATGGCCGCTGGTTTGCAGTGTTCGCCTCAGGGCCAACCGGCCCCATTGATGCAGCAAACAAGCAGTTTATTGGTAAATCCGATCAGCCGTTGCGTTTGTTTATTGTTGATATTGCAACGGGTACGTTAGTGAAGACAATCAATACCGGAATCCAAAATGCATTTGCCGGATCGGTCTATAATGCAGCCATTGATAATGATCGGGCATATTCTTCAAAAGATGGTTTTTATCAAGATGATGTCGTATATATCGGTTACGTGCAGAAAAATGGAACAAGTGATGTTTGGAATGTAGGCGGTGTTATCAGGCTGGTAACCAACGAGAGCGTTAACCCTAACGATACTACCAAGCCTTGGACGTGGAGCACGGTAATTAGTGGTGTGGGTCCAGTGACAGCTGCAGCTGCTAAACTTCAGGACCGCAGTAGCGGCAAGCAATGGCTTTATTTTGGGACGGGACGTTACTTTTACAAGACGGCGACAGGTGTAGACGATGCGAGTATTGGACGTCGCCTGTATGGTATTCAAGAACCTTGCTATAGCGCCTCAGGTCAAAAAATTGATCCTGGCTGCACGACGACGGTTACCACAGCACAACTGACTAATCAGACAGATTCACCAGTGGCGGTTCTTCCTGCTGGCAGCAAAGGTTGGTATGTCAATCTGGATAACCTGGCAGATGGTTTTTCAGCTGAGCGTGTAATCACCGACCCCGTAGCATCACCGAGTGGTGTGGTCTTCTTTACTACATTCAGGCCGACCGATGATGTGTGCGGATATGGCGGCAACTCGTATATCTGGGCTGTGGGTTATAATTCCGGCGCGGCACCTCCAACCAATGCCATGCAGGGCAAGTTGATGGTGCAGGTTTCAACCGGTGCCTTTGCCGAGGTTTCGATGGCTTACGGTTTTACGGCCAAGGGTAATCGGCGGTCGACCAACCCGATCCAAGGTGTGCCACCCAAGGCGCAAGGCTTGTCTCTGTTAACAAATCCCAAGCCGATCAAAAAAATAGTCCAGATTCAGGAGAAATGACCGTTTGCTGAGAGGATTGTTGCAATGAGAGAACAAGGATTCGCCCTTACCGAGCTGATTGTGGTGATCGCATTGATTGCTACATTGGCCACGATCGCCACCCTAAACTTCAGCTCGTGGCAACGTAAGTACCAGATAGAGGGTCAGGTCAAGGAGATGCTGTCTGACTTTAATGACGTGCGTCTGCGGGCTATCGCCACCAAGGATCAGCATCGGGTCATACTGAATCCAACCTCATACGTATTCAGGCGCTACAGCAGTGAAGCTGATGCAACGGGCCAAGTGGTTTTCGACAGAGATTTGAATTATACAATTCAGCGGTTTAACGCCGGCACTCTTTCCGCCTTGAGCAATACACCGGTTGTTGTGGATGAACGGGGTTTTACGGATAGTCAGATGACCATAGCCGTTGGTGTGGGCTTAGGCAGCCCAGCCTATAATTGTCTGCTAGTAAGTGGCTCTAAGGTGAATATGGGGAGGATCAATGGTAACAACTGCGATCTGCAATAAAAATGGCTTTACCTTGGTCGAGTTTCTCGTGGCTGTGCTAATTCTGACAGTAGGTCTGCTTGGGTTGTTACAGACGGTCAACTACGCCATCTCTCACAATATGACAAATCAGTTGCGCCAAGAGGCGATCATGCTGGCCGATGAGCGGATGAACCTGCAGAAATCAAAGCCGTTTGCACTTATTTCGACCACGCCGGCACCATACCAACGCCTGGATATGGCTCAGCGAACCATCAACAAGGGTTTTCATAATTACTCCGTGGCTACAAATAATGCTGATTTGACCGGTCAATCAAAGCATATCGATATCAGGGTTACCTGGAAATACAAGGGTGTTAACTATAACCATTCGATTTCGTCACTTGTATCTGATTTTGAATAACTGCAGGCACCATGAGGATTCAATGATGCGCAGATCAGTCAAGGGCTTTACCCTCGTTGAACTTATTGTGGTGATGGCGATCTTTATTGTTGTGATCATGATCACCTCCGATTCTTTTAAGACACTTCTCTCCCAGATGGTCAAGTTGACTAAGGCGGAGGAGAGTAACATTTCCGGTGTGGTCGGGCTGGAGATGTTCAGGCATGATCTGCAGCAAGTAGGGTACGGTCTGCCGTATTCGTTCATTGCGCCAATCTCATATGCTGAGTCTGGCGTTGACCCTGCCGATGACTTCAATGACGGAACCGGAGGGTCCGATAGTGCCGTACCCAGGGCCGCAGTGGCAGGTGATAATCTAGCTTCTGGTACTGCAGGACCGTCAGGCAGCGAGCCATCCGAGATTGTTTCAGATAGCGATTATCTCGCATTAAAGGGCGTGACACTGGCAACAAGTACAACAGCGCAGCGCTGGACCTATATGCCGTATAGCAGTGTGACAACTGGAAAGCTGCGTCCCAGGATCTGGGATGCAAATAACCTGGACGATGCAACCGATTTGGTAACAGTACTGAGGAGGCGTTTTTCAGGCAGTGCCTATGTTAATGAACTGGTTGTCAAGAGCAGCACCGAATACTGGACAACTTACGAGGCAAATGGCTTCACGGATACGGCATACAATCCGACACTGCAGGAAGAGGTCTACTATCTCTATGGCATTCAGCCGGGCGGCAGTCTGCGTATGCCGTTTAATCGTGCCGATTATTTTGTTGCCAGACCAACAACTGCCGGCAGGATGCCGGTCAGTTGTGCTCCCGGTACCGGCATTCTGTACAAGGCCACGGTGAACCATGTGGCCTCTGCCGTTGCCGGGGCGGGAGAGCTTACCTATACCCCGCTTCTCGATTGCGTCGCGGATATGCAGGTTACGTTCGGCTTTGATTTGACGGATGGTTCAGGCCAGCCAGGCCAGGATGGCGTGATTGACACCTATTCCAATGCCGATGGCAGCACCGTCTCAGGAGCAGCTTCAGATACCATTGTTCAGGCAGCCATGGCAGATGCCGAGCAGCTGCGCAACAGTCTTAAAATTATCAAGATATATCTACTTGCTCAGATAGGCCGCCGGGATACGGCGTACACCAGTCAGGGTTCGATGAATCTATGGGATGCGCCGGCAGGGAGTGGTCCGGTCACCAGTGCCCTTGGTAAAACCTATGTACTTGCCGCTGACCAGCTTAACTATCGCTGGAAGGTGTATCGGGTTGTTGTGCGTCCCAAAAACCTGTTGACCAACCAGTAACGGAGATGTGGCTATGAATTTGAAATCGCTGGCAATAAATGAGAGCGGTGTTGCGCTGGTTACGTCACTGTTGTTAACATTGATATCACTCACCATCGTTATGGCTGTCATGTACATGATTACCCAGAGTGTGCAGCAAACCGGTCTGGTTAAACGATATAAAACAGCATTGGAGGCGTCATACGGCGGGACTGATATTGTCATGAAGGAAGTGATTCCTGAAATTATGAAGAGTTTTGAATCAGCCAGCTTGGTGTCAGACATTGAGACGACTTTCAGCGCCGTAAGCCTGTTGGTGCTAACTACAGACACATGCCTTCAGAACAAACTTTCCTTGGGAACAAAGGCCTGGGATGCAAGCTGCAGTCAGACCAGTAATCCTAAAAGTGATCCTGATATTCGATTCCAGATGCCGGCACTGAATGGGCAACCCTATACCGTATATGCCAAGATAGTAGACACGTTGGGTGGCAATACAGATACAAGCGGTCTTCAGCTTGAAGGTGGCGGCGTTGCAGAATCGTTATCGTTCATTACGCCACAACACCTTCCGTATGTTTACCGACTTGAGATACAGGCCGAGCGGTCAGCCAATGCGACTGAGCAGGCAAACATGTCGGTACTCTATGCATACTGAACCTGCTTGACACTAGATATAGGGTTGTGTTTGAGCTGATACCACATAATTTGGTATCAGCTTTTTTTAATTACATATAATTATATAAAATTTCTTGACAATGTTCTTAATTGAGATAAATAGAGCATCACTTGAGAACGTTTCAGGAAGAGCCTATGAAAATGCAAAACAAGGTAAAAGTGCTGCGCGAGAAAAAGCTGATGAGCAAGTCCGAGCTTGCCCGCAAGGCAGGGGTGTCGGTCGTTACCATTGACAGGGTCGAGCGGGGTGAGGTCTGCCGTCTGGAGACGATGCGCAAGATCATTCTGGCGCTTGGCTACACGCTGGAAGATCGGGACAAGGTCTTCCAAGAACAGGGGTGACAGGTACGAGCCATGTTTGGATTGTTTAAGAAAAATAAGGAACTCGTGGGTATTGACATCGGCTCCAGTTCGGTGAAGCTGGTGCAGCTATGGCAGGCTAAGGACGGCTATCATCTGCTGAATGTCGGTATTGCGCCGTTGCCTCCTGAAGCCATAGTTGACAACAGTCTGATGGATTCCGGTGCTGTGGCGGATGCCCTCAAAAATCTTGTGGCCAGCATGGGGATCAAGACCAAGGATGCGGTCTGCTCCATATCTGGCAATGCAGTGATCATCCGCAAGATCCTGGTGCCGACCATGACCAGTGAGGAGTTGGAAGATCAGATTGCCTGGGAGGCGGAACAGTACATCCCGTTTGATATCAAGGATGTGCATCTTGATTTTCAGGTGCTTGGCCCCGATGCCATCGATCCCGGCAAGATGCAGGTGCTGCTGGTGGCCAGCAAGAAGGATATCATCCAGGATTATTCTGCGGTGTTTGCCGATGCCGGGCTTAATCTGGCGGTGATGGATGTTGATGGGTTTGCCCTGCAGAATGCCTGGGAGATCAATAATACTGATTTTTCAGGTCGTGTGCTGGCGCTGGTCAATGTGGGCGCAAGCGTGATCAATATCAACATCGTCAAGGATGATACCTCGCTGTTTACCCGCGATATACAAACCGGCGGCAACCTCTATACCGAGGAGATTCAGAAGCAGTTAGGGGTCACTGCTGAAGAGGCAGAGTCGATGAAGATCCTGTCGGCGGAGCTTGTGAAGCAACCGCTGCGTGATGTCATGTCGCGGGTGAATGATACTGTGGCGCAGGAAGTTCGCCGCTCCATAGATTTTTATAACTCTACTGCCGCAAACGAGGATGATCGTGTCGTAGGCGTCTGTTTATCGGGTGGTGGGTCAAAAACCACCGGCTTGCGGGAAGCAGTGCAGGAGCGTTTGGGGATGGAGGTTTCTCTACTCAACCCGTTCTCTGCAATACAATATAACGAGAAAGATATCGATCCGGAGTACCTACAGGAGATTGCCCCACTGATGGCGGTGTGCGTGGGGCTGGCGATACGGAGGGTCGGGGATAAATGATCAGGATAAACTTACTCCCGGTTCGCGCTGCCAAGAAAAAAGAAACAGCCATGCAGCAGCTGGTATTGGCAGGCGGCAGTTTTGCGCTGGTCTTGGCGATAGTGCTGATTATGTTTTTTGTGAAGTTGGGGCAGATTTCCGCCACAAAGAATGAGATAACCGCAGCCAATGCCAAGATCGCTGAGCTGAAGTCTAAAATCGGCAAGCTCGACGAGCTCAAGAAGCTCAAAGATGAAGTTAAGAAAAAGCTGGATGTGCTGGCTGAGCTTCGTAAGAAGAAATCGGGCCCTGCCCAGCGCCTGGCTACGTTGAGTGATGTCACTCCAGACCAGCTTTGGCTCGAATCCTACAAGGAATCCGGAGACAGCATCAAGATGTCCGGCATGGCCATGAACGAAGAGCTGATTGCCCAGTTCATCAGGGCCCTTGAGGCGTCAAAAGATTACGAGCGGGTTGATCTGGTGGTCTCAGAGCAGAAGGATCTTGGCGGAACCAAGCTGAAGCGTTTTGAGTTGAACGCCACGCTGGAGCGAACCAAGCCTGTTGATGCTGTAGAAGAAGTGAAACCTGCGGGAAAAAACTAGTTAACCACAGAAAAGGGTTCACCTATGGATCCAAACATCGAGAAAATACTAAAACTACCGAACAAGCAGAAGATCGGCATCCTCGTGCTCATTCTCTGTCTTGAGGCGGCGGCACTGGTCTATTTCTTGTATCTGCCACGCCACAAAGAACTTAACACACTGCGTACTCAGCTGACCAAGCTGCAGGCCGAGGTGGATGAAAAGACGCGGATCGCCAATAATCTGCCCAAGCTTAAAAAAGAATATGATGATCTGACGGTAGAGCTGGAGCGGGCCCTGACTGAATTGCCCAATTCCAAGGAGATACCGTCGTTGCTTACCAGTATCACCTCACTGGGTAAGAATGCCGGCCTCGATTTTTTGACCTTCAAGCCCAAGCCTGAAGTTGCCAAGGATTTTTACGCCGAGGTGCCGGTTGATATCGTGGTGTACGGTTCCTACATCAGTGTGGCCAACTTTTATGCTGCCGTGGCCAATCTGCCCCGAATTGTCAACATCACCAATGTCGATTTTGCCGAGGTGAAGAATGCCAACAATCGGATGATGACCAAGGTAAACTGCCTGGCCACAACCTTCCGGTTCCTCGACAAGAAAGAGATCAAGGATGACAAGAAAACTCCCAAAAAGAAAAAATAGCGCCCTGGTTATCTTGTGTATGGCAGCATTGGCGCTAAGCATTGTCGGCTGTGACAAGCTCAAAAAGGCGCCACCGCCACCGGCCAAGCAACCGGCAAAGCCAGCCGCTGTTGCACCGCTGAAGCCAGCTGCGCTGGTGCAGCAACCGACAAGCTCGGTGAAACTGCCTCCGGCTCAAACCAATCAGTTTGACTTCAGTGCCAAAAAAGACCCGTTTAAGCCCTATATTGTGGTCGATAAGGCTGCTGCCGGCAAAAAAACGGCAAGCAAGGATGCGCTTCCGATTCATAGTTTTGATGTATCGCAATTTCGTCTGATTGGGGTTGTTGCTGACCCCAAAGGCAATAAGGCGATGGTGGTCGATCCGCAAGGCAAGGCCTATGTGCTGCGTCTGGGTATGACCATCGGGAAAAATGAAGGCAAGATTACCCAGATAACAACCTCTGGCGTTGATGTGGTTGAGCTGTTCCGCGATGATAATAATAAAGTGCGTAAAGAGACGATACGAATTCCCTTGCTGAGGAAACCGTAAGGAGCGTCCCCGATGAAATTGATCAAGAGTTTACAATCGCTACTGGCAGTGCTGATGTTTGCCTTGCTTGCTGCAGTGCCGGCTGTTGGTACCGCAGAAGCGGCAGTGCAGCAGGATAAGGCTGCAGTCAAGGCTCAGGCAACTATCCAGGCAGTGCAGGTGGTCGGTGATGAATCTGCAGCCGAACTGCTGATCAGTACCTCTGCGCCAGTTACCTACACCAGCTACAGAACAATCGCGCCTGCCCGGCTGGTTGTCGATTTCGCACAGGTGATGCCGGCTGATGGTTTGCCTGCCGAGGTTGCCGGTAAGGCCGCCATCAAGGCGGTTGTAATCAAGCGTTTTGACACCGATGCGGGGGTCCTGACCAGGATGGAGATTCACCTGTCACAGGATCTCGAACCGGTTGTAAGCCCGCTGGCCGGAAAGCAAAATGTGTTACAGGTGACCTTCCCTGGCTACAAGCCGGTTGTGGCAACCGCTGCAGCTGCCATTACGCCCGATGTTGCACCTGTTGAGCCCGTCGCATCTTCTGCTCCTGCGGCACCTGCTGTTCCCGTTGAATCGATTGTGACCGGTATTACCAGCGCGGGTGATACGATTCAGATCAATGTCACAGGCGGGATTGCTGATTTTAAAACCTTCCGCCTTAGTAAGCCTGAGCGCGTAGTCGTTGATCTGTTTGGTGCCAGACCTGCACCGGCACTGAAAATGGTTGCCCTGAATGCCGCCGGTATTTCAACCGCCCGTGTTGGTACCTATAGCGACAAGACCCGTATCGTGCTGGATGCGATCACCGGTGGCCTGCCTGATGCAGAAGTTGTAAAAAACAGCGCAGGTGTTTCGGTCAGCTTTGGAGCAGCACCGCAGACGGCATTTACGGAGCAGAATGGTGTCGCAACTTTCCCGGCAGCTGGATCAAAAACGGTTTCTTCTTTGGCAGCTGAAATTGAAGCCATTGATTTCCAGTCATTCGAAAAAATGTCACGCGTTTCTGTAAAGGTAAAGGGCGGTTTTACGGTTGCGCAGCCTGCCAAGACAGACGGTTTCGTTTCTTTCCGGATTAATAATGCCCTGCTGCCTAAACATCTGCAGCGTTCATACGAAACCCGTGAGTTCACGACACCGGTGTTGCGCGTGACGCCGATTCAGGTCCGCACCTCAAAGGGCGAGGACACCATCATCCGGGTTGCCATGCGCTCCGAAGCAGACTACAGCCTGCGTAAAGAGGCCGACATGGTCTACCTCGAGTTTACGCATCCAGCCGATATGGCCAAAGTGGCAGAAGCCGGTGCTGCCAAGGCAGCTGCTGCACCGCAGGCGGCACCTGCAGAGATTGCCGTTGAACAACAGCTGGTGCAGTCCACATCTGCCAACGGGAAGCGTACCTATGTCGGTCGCAAGGTTACGCTAGAGTTTGCCGATGCAGAAGTACGCAAGATCTTCCAGCTGCTTTCCGAGGTCAGCAACAAAAACTTCGTACTGGGGGACGAGGTCACCGGCGCCATCAGCCTCAAACTGGTTAACGTGCCCTGGGACCAGGCGCTGGACATCATCCTGGATACCAAAGGGCTTGATAAGCGTGAGGAAGGCAACATCATCCTGATCCGGGGCAAGGGTAAGTTTAAATCTCTGCTTGATGAAGAAGATGAGATCAGAAAGGCCACTCTCAAGAACGAACCGCTTGAGACCAGGATGTTTGATGTAAATTATTCTGATATTACTACTATAACTACGCAGCTTGGTGCCTTAAAGACCGATCGAGGATCCATTACACCTGACAGTCGTACAAACAAGATTATTGTTAAGGATGTAAAAGCAGCCATACAAGATATGGAACTACTGTTAAAAAACTTCGACGTGCCCGAACGCCAGGTAATGATAGAAGCACGTATTGTTGAGGCCACTACAGCTTTCACACGCTCTTTAGGTGTAAACTGGGGTGTACACTACCGCGATGGTTCTTCTTCTATAGCTGGAATTAATTCCTTGGATACAAGTTTTGGCGGTCTTGCGCCTAACATAGCTCCGACCACTGGTGTTAGTGGTCAGCCTGGCGCTGCAGCAGGTATATCCTTTGGAACGCTTGCCAGCAATATAAAGCTTGATATGCGGCTGAACGCCGCAGTTAGCGCCGGTTTAGTAAGAATTGTATCTACTCCTCGTGTAGCGACTCTCAATCATAAGTCTGCTAAAATTACGCAAGGTCAGCAGATTCCCTATACTTCATCTACTTCAGATAAGATTGAGACTAAGTTTGTCGAAGCTGCTCTTTCTCTTGAGGTCACACCACATATAAATCCTAATGGAACTATAGTGCTTAAGATTGATGCAAAAAATGATTCTCCTGGTACAGGAGGTTCTCCCCCCCCTATCAACAAAAAACAAGCTACTACCGAGATGATGCTCCTTGATGGTGAAACTACAGTCATCGGAGGAATTTTTGTCGATCGAGAATCAAATAATGATGAAGGTGTGCCTTTTTTGAAGGATATACCGTTTTTAGGTGGTCTGTTTAAATCAGATTCAGTCGAAAAAACTCGTAATGAATTGTTAATATTTATAACGCCACGTATTCTTGTCAGTACAAAATAATATGTTGAACTATTAAAATCATGGGAGGCTTGAATGTTTAAGAAATTAGCAGTTATGTGCTTGTATATGTTTGTTATAGCGGGCTGTGGATCTGGTGGAGGCACGGGCGGAGCATCAAATCTCAAATTAGAAATTTCTGGTCTCACGACAACAACCATTGAGCCAGGAACTACAGCAACTGGCACTGTAACTGTTACAGCAGATGCATTAGGACTCAATGAAGTCGATGTTACCATTAAGACGAGTGATAAAGACTTAATTGGTAGTGCCAGCAAAACGAATGCTCTTGGCGTAGCTGGCTTTAGTTTAACAAGTAATTCTAACGTTACGGTTCATAAAACGGTTCAGGTGTGGGCTGAACTTGACGGTGTAAAAAGTAACGTTGTAACAATTGAACTGAACTCCATTTCTGAATCGAGCACATTCGAGTTAACGATAGTTGACACAGTTGATTATCCTGAAAGATCAGTGCCCGTTTATACACCGTCAACAGTCGCTGGTGTTGTTGTTGCCGGTAACCAAGTTCGCTTTATTGCTCCAAACGGTATAGTGCCTCCAGCAGGGACGCCTGTCACATTATCTGTTGATAGAATTGACGCATGGGTACCTGGAGACGAGGTTACAATAAATGGTGTTAGTTTTTCCGGCACTGTACCAACGCAAAACGCCATCGTAACTACAACCAATACAGACGGGATTGCTCTGATTCCGACGTATTTCACAATTTATGTGCCCCCAGCTCCTGCTATTGTTGGTCAAAGCAGCCCTCATACCTACGTTGTATACTGGAGGGCAACTGTGACATATAATGGATTAATATATTCCAAGCTGGCTACTACAACCGTAACAACCTCAACAACAGCAACCGCAGCTCCATAACTTGATTGAGTCAATGGTTACTCAGAGAAGTTTTTAAAAGTTTAGGTTATCTGTTTATGGTTTCATTGCGGCTCCTTGTTAATCGGGAGCCGCTTTTTTTTGCTGTTTGTTAACTTGCTGTCTGCTGCTGGTTGACAATGCGGCGTCCGGCATGCTAAAGCTACACGGTTATGATCAATGTACTACAACAAATCACTACTGGACAGCAACTGCAGGATATTCATGCCTACCAGCTGGCAGCCGTATCAGCTGATGAGTTACCGTTGCTCTTGTCAGCCGCTACACTGGTCCGTGAGCGGACGTTTGGTAAGAAGGTTTCGCTCTGTTCAATTATCAATGCCAAGTCAGGGTTGTGTCCTGAAGATTGTTCGTTTTGTGCCCAATCGGCGCATCATAAGACGTCTGTTGCCCAGTATCCCCTGCTGGATGAGCAAACGTTACTGGCAGGCGCCCGCGCAGCCGCGGCCAATGGCTCCGGCTGTTACGGTATTGTGACCAGCGGCAGCGGCATACGCAGTGGCGAGGAGCTGGATCGTATCTGTCGTGTCATCAGGCAGATCCGGTCTGAAGGCCTGATTGCGCCAGGTGCATCCCTTGGCACACTGGATGAATCCTCGGTTCAGGCCCTGAAAGATGCGGGTCTGGTGACCTACCACCATAATCTTGAAACCAGTCGCAGTTTTTTCCCAAAGATTTGCACTACCCACGACTATGAGGATGATGTTGCCACGGTACGCATGGCCAAGCAGTCAGGGCTGCGTGTTTGCTCGGGTGGACTGTTTGGTTTGGGTGAAAGCATGGCCCAGCGGGTCGAGTTGGCGCTGACCCTGCGTGAACTCAATGTGGATTCGGTGCCCATCAATTTTCTGGACCCGGTCGAGGGGACCCCCTTGGCCGGCAGCACAAACCTTTCACCGCTTGAATGTCTACACACCATCGCCCTGTTCCGCCTGATACTGCCCCAGGCACATATTACCATCTGCGGTGGGCGTGAAAAGAACCTGCGTGATCTCCAGTCCTGGGTGTTTACGGCTGGAGCCAGCGGTATCATGACCGGAAATTATCTTACTAAACAAGGGCGTCAACCGAGCGATGATCGACAGATGATCGCCGACCTGGGGTTGACCCTGTCAGAGAGGCTTGTTCGATGAGCAGAGGATTGTTTGTCACTGGAACTGATACCGGTGTTGGTAAAACCATCGTTACCGCCACCCTGGCCAGAATCTTGAGGCTGCGGGGAGTGAACGTAGGCGTGATGAAACCGGTCACCTCCGGTTGCGTTGAACGTAACGGAGAGTTGATCTCGGAAGATGCCGAGCTGTTGGCCTGGGCTGCCGGCATCGAATGCGACGAGGATCTGGCACCGTATCGTCTGCGTGAGCCGCTGGCGCCGGTGGAGGCGGCCCAGCTCGAAGGAGTGAAGATCGATTTCGCTCGGATCGCCGCCTGTTACCAACGGCTGTCAGCACGACACGACTTTATGCTGGTGGAAGGAGCCGGAGGTTTGATGGTGCCGCTCAACGGCGGCTTACTGATCGCTGACCTGGTCAATCATCTCAAACTTCCGCTGGCGGTGGTGGCCCGTCCTGACCTGGGTACCATCAACCACAGCGTGTTGACTTGCTTTGCTGCCGGACAGATGGGTATCGAGGTCAAAGGGGTGATTGTCAACCGCTTTCCTGCCATGCCGGGACTGGCTGAAAAAGGCGCTCCCCATCAGATCGGATCATTGTGCGGTGCGCCGATTCTGGGCATTTGGAACGATCTGCCCGGCACACCGGAACAGGTTGTAGAGACGTTGGCTGCCGAGTTCAACAACGATCCCAAGTCGGATATCATCCTGCGGGTCTTGGGGGGCGTTGAGGACAGCCCCTGTGGTACCGGCGCAACACCAAGCAGCTGTTCGGCCGGTTGCGCCGGCTGCGGAGCCTAGTGCGGTGCATTCAAAACCGACCACTGAGCAGCTGAAAGACTGGGACAAGCGTTACGTCTGGCATCCCTTTACACAGATGCGTGATTGGCAGGCTGAAGACACGCCGGTGATTGTGGCTGGGGAAGGCAGCTGGCTGATCGACTCCGACGGCAAGCGCTACCTGGACGGTGTCGCCTCCATGTGGACCAACGTACATGGTCATTGTCATCCCGAACTGAACCGGGCCCTGGCGGAACAGGCCGCAAAGATAGAGCACGCCACCCTGCTTGGCCTGTCCGGTGAACAGTCAATCCTGCTGGCAAGGCGTCTGATTGAGATCGCGCCGGCAGGGCTGACCCGGGTCTTTTACTCAGACAACGGTTCCACCGCCGTTGAGGTGGGCTTAAAAATGGCCTATCAGTACCAGTGCCACCAGGGGCATCCCCAACGCAGCCGTTTCATCCGCCTTCAGCACGCCTACCACGGCGATACCATCGGATCGATGAGTGTGGGCGGCATCCCGATCTATCATGCCACCTTCAGCCCCCTCTTGTTTTCCACCATTGAGGCGCCGGCACCCTACTGTTATCGCTGCCCGTTGGGCAAACAGGATGCCACTCAGTGCGGGCTGGCCTGCCTGGCAGAGCTGGAGCGTTTGTTGGCTGAGCATGCCGAAGAACTGGCCGGGGTGGTGCTGGAGCCGTTATTGCAGGGGGCTGGCGGTATGATCGTGCATCCCCAAGGGTACCTGCAAGGGGTGCGGCAGCTCTGCGACCGCTACGACGTGCTGCTGATCACCGACGAGGTGGCCACCGGTTTTGGCCGTACCGGCCGGATGTTTGCCTGCGAGCATGAAGGGGTTACGCCGGATATCATGGCTATCTCCAAGGGGCTCTGCGCCGGCTATCTGCCGCTGGCGGCAACCCTGGCCAGCGAACGGATATATACTGCGTTTCTCGGCAATTATGCCGAGCTGAAGACCTTTTTTCACGGCCATACCTTTACCGGCAACCCGTTGGCCTGTGCCGTCGCGCTGAAGAGTCTGGATCTGTTTGAGCGGGATCAGCTGCTGGCAGCGTTGCAGCCGAAGATTGCGCAATTGGGAGCCTGGCTGCAGCGGTTGGCGGCACATCCTCAGGTGGGTGATCTGCGACATTGCGGTCTGGCGGCCGGCATTGAACTGGTGGCTGACAAGACAACCAAAGAACCGTATCCGTGGGAAGAAAAACGCGGCATCAAGGTCTGTCTGGCGGCCCGCAGGCGCGGAGTTTTCTCGCGACCTTTGGGTAACACCGTGGTGGTCTTTCCGCCGCTGGCAATCACGGCGGATGAGCTGGATTTTCTGATGGAAACCCTGCTGCAGTCGATTGACGAGGTTGTTGGCGACTAGCCGGTGGGGTAACCAGGCTCAGGGATCAGCTGGCTGTGCGTCTTGATTGTCGGTGCCGGCCTCAGGTTGCTGTGCTTCGTCCGCTTCTGCGGCAGCCCGCTCTGCCTCCTGCTGTGCAGCCGCTTGTTCTGCCAATCGCCGCTGCTGGTCGTCCAGATAGGCCCGCTCCACCTCATCGGCATGCACACTCAACTCGCTGAGCGCCACCTGACGCAGACCGCCCTCGGCACTATTTTCTATCAGCGACAGCGGCCCTTCCAACGGCGTCGTAAACTCTTCGACGCTGCCGCCCACCTGTACGGTTACCCCCTCATACAGCCTGTTTCTGATGTTTACCTTTGGATTGGCGTTGGGCGGTCGGCGCTTGCGCACCTCCACAATCGAACTGGTCAATCGTTGTTTTTCGGTCGTCAGGCGGTTGAGCTCATCCATCTCCTTGGCCTGACTGATCGATTCATGCAGCACCTCAAGTTGAGCAAACAACTCCTGCAGACGCTCCAGGTCGTGATAGTCGGTGCCGGCGTGCAGCTTGGTCTTGACGCCGGAAGGTGCGCCTGCCTTTTTTGCATCGATCCCCTCCAGGGCGATGCAAGTGCCGCCTGTCAGCATGCCGGCGTACACCGCGCCTCGCGTCCGCACACAGCAGTTGATCAGTTCTACGTGTATCTGCAGTGTGCCGGAGCACTCGATCGTTGTCTCATGGATAAAGTTGGCGGTGATGTTGCCGCCGCACAGGATACTGCCCTTGCCCTGGCCGTCCATGCCGCAGAATTCGATGTTGCCGGGAGAGATCAGGCGACAGTTGCCCACGTTGCCGGTAATCTTCAATCCCTTGCTGGCATTGATCTGAAAGCCGTCCAGCACGTCGCCGCGCACCTCGACATAGCCGTTGAAGCGGATGTTACCCACCGAGAAATCCACGTCCCCATCAACAACATACTCTTCCACCACATGAATCGTATCGCCCTCAAGCTTTACCCGTCCGTGGATCTCGGCGATCAGCAGACAGCCGTCGTCACCGGCCAGGCGGACGTTTTTGCCGAGCTTGAGCTGTAACGGTTTGCCTGGCGCAGGGGGGACCGGCTTGCCGCGTACGGTCTTGCCGGCGGTGCCGTTGCTGGGGGGAATAATGCGGCCGATCTCCTGATCGGCATCAACATTAATGAATTGTTGTACAGAGCGGAAGTCTATGGCACCGTCTACATCGTCTGTATCTTTGTCGCTGTCGGGCGGAGGTGGCTCCAGGGGACAGAACGCGTACTCAAGTCTGCCGTCTTCACCCGGCAGCGGAGGCTGCCCCGCAGCTACCCGATAGGTTGCCGAGCGTCCCGGCAGGGCCTGCACCAGCAGTTGCTCGACCGCGTCACCTGAAACGCCGATAGAGATGCCGTCAGCTGCCAGAAAGGCCATGATCTGATCAGCATTGGGAGGAGTTCCCCCCTGTTGTACGTCCAGGTGGGCGATACACTCCATCTCGTCGCTCGACAGATTAAAGATTAACTGGTAGCTGTTTGGTTGGGCGTGATAGAAGCGCTGTCCATCCTGTTTTGCATCACTGCTCGCAGTGGTTGATGTCGGCTCCATAAACCCTCCTGATGCAGTTTTACGCACTATACCAACGTTTGATGCAGATTGCCACCACGCAACTCATGAAAATATTGCGCCCGCATTGAGTGCTATGACATAGTACGGCCACACGAGGAGCGTACAATGGACGATCAGTTCAGGGTGCTGGTGATTGATGACGACGACCCCGGCCGCGAGGTGATGGAACTGCTGCTGCGCAGGGCCGGTTTTGCCGCCCAATCGGTCAGCAATGGGGCCGATGGTATTGACGTGGTTCAGGAAGGGGCCACCGATCTGGTGCTGGTTGATCTCTTTCTGCCCGACAAAAGCGGCATCGAGATACTGAAAGAGATCCGGCAGGTGGCCCCGGAGATCGAAGTGGTGGTGATCACCGGTCACGCCTCGGCCCAAACCGCCGTTGCGGCCATGAAGGAAGGGGCCTTCGACTACATCACCAAACCGGTCAATTTCGATGAGCTGAAGATCGTCATCGCAAAGATTCGTGAGCAGCAGCGGCTGCGGTCTGAAAACGTCTATCTGAAAAAACAGCTGCTGGAGCGGTTTCAGTTCAGCAACATCATCGGCGGCTCCACCGCCATGCAGCGGGTGTTCGAGCGGATGCAACGGATCGTCAAGACCGACTCGACGGTGCTGATCTTTGGCGAATCCGGCACCGGCAAGGAATTGGTGGCCCGTGCCCTGCACCACAACAGCCGCAGGAAATCACACCCCTTTGTGGCGGTCAATTGCGGCGCCATTCCTGAAACCCTGCTTGAAAGCGAGCTGTTCGGTCATATGCGTGGGGCCTTTACCGGCGCAGTGCGCGACAAGATCGGCAAGTTTGAGGCCGCCCATCACGGCACCCTGTTTTTGGATGAGATCGGCACCATGCCGATGCACCTGCAGTCCAAGCTGCTGCGGGTCCTGCAGGAGCAGGAGGTGGAGCGGATCGGCTCCACCAAGACGATCAAACTGGATGTGCGGGTGATATCCGCCACCAATGCCGATCTTGAGGAACAGGTCCGTCAGGGGGCCTTTCGCGAGGATCTGTTTTATCGCCTGAACGTGATACCGTTGCAGTTGCCGCCGCTGCGGGAACGGCGTGAGGATATCCTGCCGCTGGTTAATCACTTTCTGGAAAAATTCCGACGCCTGATGGCCCGTCCGGCCATCGGCATGACCCGTGCCGCCCTGGATATCCTGGAACAGTACCACTGGCCGGGTAACGTGCGACAGCTGGAAAACGTGGTTGAACGGCTGGTGGCACTCACCGAGGGGGATGCCGTCACTCCCGATGACCTGCCGTCCGAGATCGCCGATCAGGGCGTGGGTGGGCGGGGTCTCTGCCTCGACCTTTCGCCGCAGGGGATTGACATGCCTGCCGCCATAGCCGATCTGGAGCGAAAGCTGATTGCCAAGGCGCTGCTGCTGGGCGGCGGGGTCAAGACCAAGGCCGCCGCTCTGCTGGGGCTTAACCGTACGACGCTGGTCGAAAAGATGCGGCGGCTGGGTGTCTGACCAGTTTAGCCCCATATACCGGCAATCGCCTTGCCGCAGCTAACGCAGGAGCCATCCTGCAGATTGATCCGGGTAACGGTATAGCCACTGCGACCCACCACCAAGGAGCCACAGTGGGGGCAGCGTGTCTGCTCCCGTCCTGCTGCCACATTCCCTTCGTAGACATAGCGCAAACCTGCCCGATCACCTGCTGCCAGGGCCCGTTCCAGTGATGCCAGCGGAGTAGGGGGATGGTCCGGCATCCGGTGGCAGGGGAAGAAACGGGAAACGTGCCAGGGGGTGTCGGGGCCTAGTTCGTCGGCAATGAAGCGGGCGATACCGTTTACCTGCTCATCATCGTCATTTTCCCCCGGTATGATCAGCGTGGTCAACTCGATCCAGATCCCCCTGCGACGGTAGTCACGGATGCAGTCCAGCACTTCGGCCAGCCGTGCTCCGCAGATATGCCGGTAAAACCGCTCGCTGAATCCTTTCAGGTCGATATTGGCGGCATGCAGCACCGGTGCAATCATGCCCAGTGCCTCCGGGGTGATGTAGCCGTTGGTGACGAACAGGTTGTAGAGCCCCTTTTCCGCAGCAAGCCGGGCGGTGGCCAGGGCGTATTCGAACCAGACCGTCGGCTCGGTGTAGGTGTAGGCAATTGAGCGACAGCCGCCCGCCAGGGTGCGTTCTACCGCTTCGGCCGGTGGCAGCTTGTGTCCCGGCATGGCGCTTGTGTCGTGACTATCATACTGGGCGATGCCTGCGTTCTGGCAGTGCAGACAGCGAAAATTACAGCCCACCGCCGCCAGTGAATAACTGCTGCTGCCGGGCAGCAGATGAAAGAGCGGTTTTTTCTCGATCGGATCGACCTGTTCCGCCACCACCAGACCGTCCACCAGTGAGAACAACTCACCATTCCGATTTTTACGCACCCGGCAGATTCCCCGTTTGCCGTTACCAATCAGACAGCGGTGGCGACACAGTCCGCAGCGTACCGATTGATCGGCAAGTTGTTCGTACATAAGAGCGGATGACATACTGCACCCCCTGGCTTGCGGATTGTCAAAACGATGCTATACGTTCCAAGTATAGCTCAGCATGGCGGTTCGGCAACATGACGCAACTGATGGAAAGGGCTGGTAGGCGGTATGGCGGTTATCAATCGTGAAGAGGTAGTGGCGCGGCTGGGGGGCGATGAGGAACTGTATGCCCAAATCTGTGGTCTGTTCCGGCGCGATGGCCGTATGCTGCTGGAACGGCTGCAGGGGGCGCTGGATGCCGGCAGCCTGGAGCTGGCAGTCCGTTATGCCCAGTCGATCAAATCCATGGCATCCAATGTGGGCGCCGATGAACTGATGGCCCTGGCAGCCACGGCTGAACAGGCCAGCCGTGATGGCGACGGGGTCAGCCTGGGTGCCTGTCTGCCCCAGTTACAGCTACAACTGTTTTCAGTCTTGCAGGAACTGCCCGCCCAAACACCTATCGCCTCGTAACACAATCAGGCCGGTCAGCGTTCGCTTAATGCCAATTTAAGCGCCAGCCCCACGAAGATGGTAGCGGTCAGCCGGTTCATGATCCGTTGCAGACCGGGCGAGCGGGTCAGCCACGCGCCCAGCATCCCCGCCAACAACGCAATACCGCCGAAGATCAGGATCGTCGCTCCAATGAAAATCGCCCCCAGCAGCAGCAGTTGCTGTGTCAGCGGCCCCCGCGTCGGGTCGGCGAACTGCGGCAGAAAGGCCAGGAAAAAAATCGACACCTTGGGGTTGGTGATATTCATCAATATGCCCCGCCGGTACAGCTGCCAACCGCTCAGCCGGTCTTCAGCCGCCCTACGGATCGACGTTGATGACGCCCGCCAGGCCTGCCGGGCCAGCCAGAGCAGATAGCCGGCCCCACAAAGCTTGAGCAGCGTAAAGGCCAGCGACGAGGCGGCAAACAGGGCCGCCAGCCCCAGGGCCACGGCGGTGGTGTGCACCAGCAGACCGGTGCAGAGCCCCAGGGTCACCGCCAGGCCGGCCGACTTGCCCCTTAAGGCCGATTGGGTCAGCACAAACAGGTTGTCCGGCCCAGGGGCCAGTGCCAGTACCAGCGACGCGATGAAGAAGGTCAGCAGGGTTTCGGTGGCGGGCATCACCTACTCCTTGCCGGCAGGCTGTTGGTGATCAGCATCAAAGGCGTCCCGCAATGCCTTGGCGTCCAGTTGCTGCTCAAAACCGGCAAAATAGGTGCTCACATCAGGATTGGCCATGATGCCCTGCATGGCCACGGCCCCCAATACCTCAAAACTGGCGGCAAAGGTCTTCTCTCCTTCATATTTCAGGGCCTGTTGGGTCTCGTTTCTGCAGTTCTGGGTCAGCAGCCTGACCACCAATACCGATATATCCTTGTTAAGCTGCGTGCCCTGCTCCGGCGAGACATTGCTCAGCGCTTTCACATCGGGGTGGGCCGACATGGCGGCGTAGATCCATTTCACCAGCATGGTCTTGTCGGCCTCGCTGGTGGAGCGCACCAGACACTTCGACATCTCGTCGGTAAAGGGGCCGGCCTGGGCTACGCCGCTTACAAGCATCAGAAACAACAACAGGGTAGAGATGCGTCGCATGGTGGTGATCCTTTCGTGATGGCGCACAAGATCCGTTCACAGACCTGTTCGTGGTTTAAGCCGGTGCAGGGGATGGTTAGATCTGCGTAGCGCTGGTACAGTGCCGAACGCTCGGCTAAAAGGTCAACCAGCGTCTGATCGGGCCGCTTGGCAAGGCCGCGGGTGCCGAGGTTGTCAATCCGTGCAGTCAGGGTCTGCAAATCCACATCCAGATAGATAATCAGGCCGTTCGCCTTGAGATGGGCCATGGCCCGTTCACTGTACACCGCGCTGCCACCGGTGGCGATTACTTGCTGGTTGACCGAGAGTCCGAGTAGCACCTGCTCCTCCAGCTGCCGCAAGGCCAGGTGGCCGTCACGGTCAACGATCTCCTGCAAGCAGCATCCGGCAGCTGTCTGGATTAGCAGATCGGTGTCAACAAAGGCCCGCGCCGTCAGCTTGGCCAGCAGCACGCCCACCGTGCTCTTGCCCGCTCCCGGCATACCGATCAGCACCAGATTTGAAAAAGTTGGTGGCATAGGGTTACGTAGTCAGCGTTGCGAAAGTTGTTCCATAGATCGGGTTGTTTTGGTTTTAGGCCGGCGACGCCAGCTTGAGGCCCACGAGTCCTGCGACGATCAGACCAAGACTCACCGGCCGCGCAACCGTAGCCGGCTCATCCAGCAGGATGATACCGAACAGTGCGGTGCCTACCGCTCCCACACCAACCCAGACCGCGTAGGCAGTGCCTACCGGTAAAGATCTCATGGCGACACCCAGCAGGCCGAGGCTGATCATCATCGAGAACAGCGTGGCAACGGTTGGCCAGAGACGCGTGAACCCAGCGGTGTATTTCAGCCCGATCGCCCAGCCGATCTCAAACAAGCCGGCAACAACAAGAATAAACCAGTTCATTACTTGTTGAGTGCCACCACATCGTGGACGTTTTTTTGTGCCAAGACATCGTGGACACTCAACTTGGTTAACGCAATTTGTAGTCGAATTCCTCGACCTGTTTTTTGTCCAGGAAGAGTTTCATTTTCTGTTCTTTGACATCGATAGTAGCCACCACGTATTCAAGCGCAGTCTCCGGTGGAACTGAAAAGTATTCTCCGAAGACATTCAGTTTCAGATCACTGCGAATGAGACGCACAACGTGATATTTGCCAATCTCCGGTTTCTTCAGTCGATGTTTCGGAGGCTCTTCTTCTGCTGGAAACCTCAGCTTAGCACTTGAGGTAGCAAGAGCTTTCATCGGCGTATGTCCTTTGAGGTTCTTTCGTAAAAAAGTTGAAGTTCAAGTATAGTACTGAAGTCATCCTGCTCTTTTGAAATAGATATAGCTGCACCGGATCAAGCCATTTTCTGGTAGGTTTTTGTTTCCCGACAAATTCCCCG